>JAEEGL010632288.1_pt1 | contig 61038 bp, 44 predicted proteins | sample 9134231 | NCBI WGS metagenome assembly JAEEGL01 (sample SAMN16246548, study PRJNA631951) | gut metagenome | biome: gut microbiome; feature: rumen; material: fiber-attached | host: Bos | place: Iran: Karaj | collected 2018-10
CCAGAAATATGATGAAGCCAAGTCATACAGTGCCTGGAATGTCGCACAGAGCAATCCGAGTTTTGAAATATGGCTTTACTATCATTTCTATGATGCCATGCCCACCACAGATGAGGTGGAGAAACATGCATCCTTCAAGGAATATGTCGATAACACAATTGCAGGAGGATTCAACTTTCAGAAAGACCCGGTAAGGTTGGAAGATGCCATAGCCAATACTGAGAAGAACTATTCATTGGACAACGAAGGAAAGCCCTGCGTCTTTTCCTCCGAGGTATTCTTGCTTGGTCGGGAGATAGACGGCTTCGTTAAGTCGGACATCAAGAAATTAGTGAACAAATTGAGATGATTATGTCATCTGATTTCAAATGATTTCACGCTGTTAATAAGATATAAAAAACTTTCCCGAAAATAGGAACACACCAAATTTTTATATAATTTTGCGTTGCAATTGCTTGACATACGTAGCAATGTCACAGGATTTTTGAGCACCATCTTTATTATTGTCTTTTTATTTGGGTGCTCCAGTTCATCCCAGTGCTTTTTATTTGTAACATGTAAGTAGTACTCATAAAATATTGTTTTATGAATACTGATGATTATGCTCCTGAAATAAAAAGACTGATCAAGGAGTTTGTGAATGATTATCTCCGCTCACCTGAGTTTCGGCAACAGTTGGAATGCATTATGGATGAGGAGGAGAAGTACCTGACCCGAGAGGAACTGTGCCGCTATGCCCGGTTCTCCCTCTCTACTCTATGGCGTATTGAGAATAGGCAAACCATCCCTCACACCATGGTGGGAGGACGGAAACTCTATGCGAAAAAGGAAGTCGACAAATTGATAGCCGAAGGTAGGTTGTCGCTGTACTGTCAGCAAAACCAAGAAACCAGCAAAAATCGTCGCTCCCATTGTTCAACCAACAAAAAAGATGCATCATGAGTCTCAATACGATTTCCATAGAACAGCTTCTGCAGACTCCGGTCTGCATGATGACAGGAGAGCAACTTGCTTTCCTAATGAACAACCTGTCTTTTCTCTCCGAGAGAAAGGAAAGTGCCTCTTCAGTTCCAACACCCGACCGGAAACTTGCCTATGGCATCAAGGGCATCGCTGAGACCTTCGGTTGCAGCATCCCCACGGCCAGCCGCATCAAGAAGAGCGGTATCATCAACAAGGCCATCACCCAAATCGGGAGAAAGATTGTTGTCGATGTGGAACTGGCTCTTCAACTTGCCCATGGCTACTGTAAATCCAACCCAACCAATTCCTAATTGCAACAATCATGGACAAGAATTCAAAATCAACCCTTCCGTCCACATCTTCATCAGAACGGACGGAAGGGAAAGAAAAATCCCAAATCAACCGTGACAGCATCTTGAAGAGCTTGGAATCCTTGCTCCTGAACGAACAAGCTGGAAAAGATGTTCCTGTCAACGCAGGTATGCTTGAAATTGTGGATGCCAACTCAGCAATGGAAAGAGCCAGCATGTGCCAAAATCCCAAACCACTCTTCGACCCCTTCTGGTATGAAGGGGAGATAGGGTGTCTCTTTGCCGACTCCAATGTGGGCAAGAGCATTCTTGCCATGCAGATAGCAGTAGCCATAGCCAAAGAGCAGCGCGTACTCTATTTCGACTTCGAGTTGTCAGAGAAGCAGTTCCAACTGAGATACTCTGATGAAAATGGGAGGCTCTACCGCTTTCCTGACAAACTTTTCCGCGTGACCATCAATCCCGACCTGCTTGGTGCCCTTTCCGTTCCTTTTGAGGAAGCTGTCATGAGTAGTATTGAAAAAGCTGCCATCAGCACCGGATCCAAGGTGCTTGTCATAGACAACATCTCCATCCTATGTATGCAGACAGAAAAAGGTGAGGATGCGGCTGCTCTTGTCAGGAGGCTCAGGGAACTTAGAGCAAAACATGGGTTCTCCATCCTCATCATAGCCCACACCCCCAAGCGCAACATGTGCAACCCTATCACTCAAAACGACTTGGCTGGGTCGAAGAAGCTGTTCAACTTCATCGATAGTTGCTTCGCCGTCGGGAAGAGCGTGGTGGGTCCCAACATCCGCTATGTCAAGCAAATCAAGGTGAGGAATTGTGAGGAACGACATGGTACCGACAACGTGCAAGTTTACAGCATAGACAAGGTTGGTCCACTCCTATGCTTCGTCTATCTAGAAAACTCGCCTGAAAGCATGCATCTGAGGAAAGCGGACAAGGAGGAGTTGGATGGTGAGGTTCTGCGTCTCTCTGGTGAAGGAAAATCGACAAGAGAAATAGCCAGCTTGACGGGCAAGTCGAAAAGCACAGTCCACCGCATCATCCAGGATGCCGCCCGCAAGGGAGGGGGTGTCCCAACTGGGCAGATGGGACAAGCGGGACAGAAGGGACAAGGTGAGTCTTCTCCGCTGTCCCCAATGCCCCAAACGTCCCAAGTGTCCTGCTGTCCCGATGGGACAGGGACAATAGGGAAAGAAGAAAAGGAAGGTGTGGAAGACACTTCTGTCATACAGGCTATGGAGGTGAAAATCGACATCGACGGTCTGAGGGAAGATCCTCTCCGCGAGGAATTTTACCAGGATGGGGAGCCCCCATTTTAATGGGGTTATAGCGCACTAGGACCCTGAAGGAGTCCATGCGCAAGGGAACGTATTTCCCTTGACTCTTTCGGGGGATTCCCCTCGACCCCTTTTTCTTTTCCCTTTTGTCATATTGCAATTTTGTTTAACATCAAAAAGAATTGTTATGTCTAATATCAGTAGTATACATATTTGTCCCCTCAAGTCCTCAGCAATGTTCCACAACGACCGGCGGAAGGAGATGCCACATGTGAGAGGCGACCTGACCCATCTTAATGAGAAATGGGAGAATCTCCTGTATGAGGGGAAGGGCATCGGTGAAATCCGCAAGGACATCGAGCAGAGGTATTTCGAAAACGTTCACCAACGGATGCAGGCCAAGGCCGTTCCGCTCAGGGAGGGTGTCGTCAACATCAGGGAAGACACCACCCTTGACGAACTCCGTCTTCTGGCAGAAAGGCTCCAGCAGGAATTCGGCATCAAGACCATCGCCATTCACACCCACCGCGACGAGGGACACGAGGAGGGCGGGGAGTGGATCACCAACCACCACGCCCACCTCATTCTCGACTGGACCAACGACCAGGGCAAGAGCCTCAACCTGAAGTCGCCCGACATGGCAAGGATGCAGACCATCGTGGCGGAGGCCTTGAACATGGAGCGTGGCAAGAGTTCCGATGTGAAGCACCTCGATGCCATCCAATACAAGAATATGATGCAGGAGCAACAGAACAGACAGCTAATGAAAACGACGGAACAACTGCGTGAGGAAATCAGTAAGTTGCGCATCAGCCGCAAAGGCAAGGAGGCCTTGCTCCAACGTCTCGACAAATTCTCCGGCTTCTTCGGTAAGTCCGACGTACGCTTGCAATTGGATGCCTCTCAGGACGAAATCGCCCAACTGAAAGAACAATTGGATGAACTCCGACAAAAGGTGGAGAACATCCAGCAGAACCTGGAACGCCGCACCCGAGAACGTGACAAGGCAAAAAATGAGGCTGCTCGACTTAAAAAGGAGCGTGATGCTTACGCTCAAAAGGCCGAACTCAATGAAAAGCGTGCAAGGGATGCCTTAAAAGAAGTTGGCAACTTACGTCGTCTGCTTTATCCCTGGAGGTATGAACTACCAGACGTCGTTGACCTCTCACGCAGCAAAATGAGCAGGCACGGCGGGCGTTGTTGGCTGCACGTCACCATCGAGGGACACAACGGGTATGTCACCAAATCCATTTCCAGCCGTGAAGAGGCGATGTACGAACGCGGTGAGATCACCAAGGAACAACTTATCGCCAAGCATTTCACCGACGAGATTGACCGTGCCTGTTACCGTAGGTGGCTGGGGATGAAAGGTGCTGCACTGGAGAAGGAACTCCAGAAAACCGCCGGTACCATGTTCTTTCAGTTACCACAAATTCTCTTTCCCTCAAAGTTGCTCTCTGCCCCTGGTGGGTCAAGGGATGGCGAGAACTTCAACATCCGCCACAAGAGCCGCGATGAGATAATCCGGGAAATGATTGATGAAGGGTATAATATGAAATTATCGTAATTCGGAATCTGCACAATGACATCGGGCAAATAATCCATTCGCCCGATGTTATTTTATAGCAAAAGAATCATTCTTAAGTAAGAAAAAAAATGTTAAAAAGAGAATCTCTATGCAGTCATCTGCCAGTTTTCTTATCTAATAAAGAAAAACAATCTTATTTTTGCAAATAATAACTAAACAACGACGTTATGAGAAAGTTTGCACTCATGGCATTGTCCATCCTGATGGCTGCAACTGCTTTAGCCCAAGAAGGTGAACCGAAGACGATTACGTTGATTGACGCGGAGCGTACGCTGGTCGAACAAAACAGCGACTTTGCCTTTAATCTGTTCCGCAAGACACGCGACACGGAAAACCACGTCATCTCCCCGCTGAGCATCACATACGCCTTAGGCATGCTCAACAACGGTGCCGAGGGCGTCACCCGAGAGGAGATATGCCAGGTGCTGTCCGGCGGTCGGCAGGAAGGTTATGCCGATGTGGCTACGATGAACTCCTTCTGCCGCAAAATGCTGACGGAGAGTGCCCTGCTTGATGAGGACACACGCATGGCCATTGCCAACACCATATATTTCAACGGCGACAGGAAGAACATTTCGCTGAAGTCGGCTTTCAAGGACGCAGCGGCGATTTTCTACGATGCCACGCCCTCCATACTCAGTTTCAACGACCCAACCACGCTGGACATCATCAACCAGTGGGCTACCGACCATACCGACGGCATGATTCACAACCTGCTGAAGCCGGAAGACCTGCAAGACCCCAACTTGGTGAGTTTCCTGCTGAATGCCATCTGCTTCAAGGGCGCATGGGTTTCTCCGTTTGAGGAAATGTGGACGGAGAATGCGTATTTCGACAACATGCGGCGTACGGCCATGATGATGGGACAAGTCAATGATTTCCAATATGCAGAAACCAACCTCTATCAGTCCGTCATCCTGCCTTATGGCAACGGCTCCTACCAGATGACACTCTTCCTGCCTCACTATGGAAAAACGCTTGACGATGTGTTGGAAGCCATGAACGGCACCAACTGGAACGCCGCCGAATACAAAAAATATCAGGTGATGCTGAGAATGCCACGCATAGAGACCGACACCGATCAAGATCTGAAAGACATCATGGCATCGCTTGGCATGCCGAATGCTTTTCAGGAATACGATGGTCACGGATTTTTGGATTTCTGCTACTTTGGCGACAACGAGGACAACTCCGACCAATGCTGGATCAGCATGATGAAACAGAAAGCCCACCTGAAACTCGATGAGAAGGGCACGGAGGCTGCTGCTACCACAGTCATTGAGATGACAGCCGGAGGCAGCCCCCAATACACAGAATTCATTGCCGACAGGCCTTTCCTCTACGTCATTAGCGAGCGTTCAACAGGAAGCATCTTCTTCATCGGCCAGTACATGGGCGAGCCTTTGGACAACCCGCGCCATGACATCAGCCTCACCGAAGAGGAGCGGCAACTTGTCAAGAGCAACAATGACTTTGCCTTCCGCCTCTTCCGCGAAGCCCGCGGCGAGGAAAGCCGTATCATGTCGCCGCTGAGCATCACCTACGCCTTGGGAATGCTGAACAATGGTGCTGCCGGTCAGACACAGCAGGAAATCAACAACGTGCTGGGCTTTGGAGAGGCTAGTGCCGATGCCATCAACCAGTTCTGCCGCAAGATGCTGACAGAAAGTGGCAAGCTGGACAAAGAGACCAGGGTCGATATTGCCAATACCATCTATGTGAACAGCCACTGGGGTTACGAACTGCAGGAGCCGTTCGTACAGAAAGCCAACGAATACTATGACGCGCAGCCTGAGGCTCGCGACTTCTACGACGGAATCACCCGCGATGTCATCAACCAGTGGAGCAGCGACCACACGGAAGGCATGATAAAGGAGATACTCACCAAGGATGAGTTCAACGAGGATGCCGTGAGCTACTTGCTGAACGCTCTTTACTTCAAAGGGGCATGGGTGACTAAGTTTAATCCCGACAACACGGTGGAAGAGTCTTTCAATGGTGGCGAAGTGGTGCCCATGATGCACATCCCACGCAATGAGTTCGTCATGGCCGGAGCAGAGTTTGAATATACCACCAACGACCTATATCAGGCTATCAAACTGCCCTATGGCAACGAAGCCTACCTGATGACGGTCATCCTGCCACAACAGGACAAGACCATTGAAGACGTGCTTGGTCAGATGGACGGCCAGAACTGGCAAATCCACGGGCGCAGCACGATAGTGGACCTGAAACTGCCGCGCTTCGAGACCGAGGCCTCCATTGACCTGAAACCCGTCATGTCGGCATTGGGAATGCCCACCGCCTTCAACCCTGAGCTTGCCGACTTCTCGGATTTCTGTAACGTGCCGACCTTTATAGCCTTGATGAAACAGGTGGCCAGAATCAAGGTCTGCGAAGAGGGCACCGAGGCTGCCGCCGTCACTGTCATAGGTTCAGAGACAACGGGCATGCCCGGCGTTGCGGATTTCCACGCCACACGTCCGTTCATTTACATCATCAGCGAACGGTCTACGGGCATCATCTTCTTCATCGGACAGTACATGGGCGACATCACGATGGACTTGCCACAAATTGAGAACGGCACAAACTCCATGAGGAATCCTGCCATATACGACCTGCAGGGCCGCAAGGTAGGTATAGGCCAATCTTCCAGATTGAAGAAGGGAATTTACATTGTCGATGGGAAAAAGGTCATCATAAAATGAGCATAGACTGATTTGAATAGAATACCGCTTTGGGGTCGAGTTAGCTCCTGCTTGGCTGAGTTCAAGCAATCTTGGATCATCTCTCGCCTGCTCGCAGCATTTAGTGTCGTGGTCTTCTGTTGTGCCGTCAGCGCTCAGGAGACTACGGGGCGTGTTCACGCCGTCATTATCAACGGCGGAATGAACAAGTTGATGAACCACGAGCGCTATTGGAACGATTGTACGTTTCTCTACCGCACACTCCGTGAAGACTTGCATTTCTCAAAACAGGACATCACCCTGCTGATAAGTGACGGCGGCGAGCCAGGTCGCGACATGCTCCTTGCCGACGGCAGTGGGTTTGCCACATCTCCAGCCGACCTTGATGGTGACGGGGAGCGTGACGTGTGGCTGCCTGCTACGCTGGCGCAGGTGGCTGCCTCGCTCACCGAGTTGGCGGCAAGGCTCACCTCCAACGACCGCCTTTTTCTTTTCATGATAGACCATGGTGATTTCGACAGTAGCATACAACAGTCGTATGCTTGGATGTGGGGGGGCGAGCGGCTCTATGCCACCCATCTGGCCCAGTTGCTCAATGCCTTCCATGTGGAATCGATAAGCTTGTGCCTCGGCTTGTGCCATTCAGGAGGCTTCATTGATGAGTTGCGTCGCGAGAATCGTGTCATCGCCACTAGTTGCGCAGAAAATGAGGAATCATGGGCGTGCACCGACAAACCATACGATGAGTTTGTCTTCCACTGGACATGCGCCGTGGCAGGCCACGACCCCGAGGGCAATGCCGTCTGTGCCGACATGGATGGTGACGGTTACGTTTCCATAGCCGAGGCGTTTGACCATGCCAGCCAGCACGACCGGCGTGAGGAGACCCCGCAGTACTGCTCCACTCCAACAGAACTGGGTGAGCACTGGTTCCTGTTGCAAGGACCCAAATGCGGGATATGCGAGAGGAAAAACGAAAGCGGCATGTCGCCCATCCGCAAATGCTATGACCTGCAAGGTCGGGAAATCCCTGTACCACCAGTCATGGAAGGAAAACACATAAAAAAACTTAATGCGAAGCAGTCTTTCGGACTTTCGCCTATCATAATAATAAAACCATAAGATGATGGATAAGATGAGAACTATCATTGCTGTGATTCTTGGTTGCCTGCCTTTCATGTCACAGGCACAATCCACAGGGCTCACCTGTTGGACGATAAAAGGCGAGCAAATGAAGTTGTCCATTGAGGACAATATTCTTGAGATTCCCGACAGCATTGCCGCCATCGATTTGTACGGCATCGATTGCATTACCCTGAACTGTTCTTCGGCCAACCCCAATTGCCTCTACTACACTGATAAATCAACCTCCGTGGAAGGCCTGCCCAATGCCAACGTGGTGTGTGATGGTATCTGCGAGGGCCTGTTGCTCACCGACGACGCATGTTTCTATTGTCCCATGGCCTTTTTCACTACTGATGCCATGTTGCGTTATACGCCACGGAATGACGATGGTGAATTAGATGCTGATTTCAGCCAACCTTGCCATGAGACCGCATTGCTGCCTTTTGATGCGGATTTTGTGATTCCAGAAGATGTCAACGGCCCCATGCCTGATGGATGGCTGCAGATGGCCAAATTTCGTGAATATGATGACAACATGCTGATATTTTATCCGACATACGAAAAATATCTGAAAGCCAACACACCATATCTGGTGACGTTCGCATATGGTGCATACGACACACATATTCTTTTCTGCGGACAGGACAAGACCGTGGAAAAGACAAAAGCTGTCATCGAGGACGAAGAACCTTACATTTTTACTGGAATCACCATGCCAGCGGAAGAGGAGTCCGGCTACTTCCGCTATCATAGGGGGCAGAAAACATATTTCATCCATACTGGGGATGGAATGCCGATGGAACCTTTCAGATGTTTCATCATATCGGCAAATATGGAAGAAACTGATACACAATCATCAATACTGGATTATTTCATTTTCGAAGAAGAAAGCACTGGAATTGACACCCGCATCATGTATCATTCAAACAAGGCTTGTTATGACTTGCAAGGAAGACAATTGCCGGATGGCAGCAGGAGCAGGGGTATATTTATATCAGGAGGAGTCAAGGTCATCAAATGATATCTTTGTAGCAAGCCCGGAAGAGCAGGTATAGGTATGAAAGATTTGATTCAGCGATGCCAGCAAGGTGACAGGGAGGCCATGGGGCAGCTCTATACAGCCATGCACGACGAACTGTTGGCCCATTGTCGCAAATATGCAGCCAACGACAACATCGCCGAAGACCTGCTCCATGATGCCTTCCTGCTCATATTCAGCAACATCGAAAAAATTCATTCTCCTGAAAAAGGAAGGGGATGGATGCACAAGGTGGCTAGAAACGTATGCTTGCTCTATGTGGAACATCAACAGAGCCACCAGTCCATATCTATTGATGAAGTGCGCAAGACGGAAGTAATCCAAGAACTAGACCTGCCCCTTACGTATGATGACATTCTGAGAGCCATAGACCAACTGCCACGTGGCTACCGCCAGGTTTTCCGCCTGTCAGTGCTTGAGGGTATGACACACCAACAAATAGCCGAACTGTTGGGCATCGAGCCGCATACCTCGTCGTCACAACTCCTGCGGGCGAAACGGCAACTGAGGCAGTTGCTGCAGGTGCTGATGCTTTTCCTTTTGGCTGCCATCCCATTTGGAGCTTATTATATCTGGTCATTGCAAAACAGCAAGCACGATGTGGCAGTTGTCTCTGATGACACTACAAAAGATACAGGAGATATAGCCAAGGAGAATCATGAAGATGCTGAGGGAGAGGCTTCCTCACAGACCTTTGCTGTTAGTGACTCGACTGTCAGTTTGCCATATAAGGGAATTGCAGACAACACAAAGGCTGCGAACAAGAAAAAGCAGAGTCCTGCTTGCATGGACCAGGCTGGGCGTGAACAGGCTCTGGCAACAGCCAAAGCAGAGGATGGCATGATACAAAAAAAGGATGCCGTTACGGAAGAGAACGATAGGGTCGAAATAATCAATGAGGTTGTTCCTGAAAAAGTGACTGCTCAAAATACGACGAAAAATGACACGACAAGTAATGGTGTCGCTTTACCTCGAGAACCAATAACTCTCCCCTCAACATCCAAAACTGGCTCCAACCTCTTACTGTCACTAGCCTATAACGGACTTCCCAACGGCACAATTGGGCAGTTGCCTTATGGTGCCGAGGGGATGAACGGCGATATCGACTCTGTTTCCCACCACCGCATGCCGGTTTCTATCGCACTAAATGCCCGCTACACCTTTGGCACTCGCTGGTGGCTTGACGGTGGACTCCGATACACGCAACTCTCATCGGAAACACGGGTGGGCAACACATACTTGTTTATGGAACAGCAACAGAATGTCCGGTATTTGGGACTCTCTCTCGGAGTCGGTTATGACCTTTGGCATCAACGACATTGGAACCTTTACAGTACAGCTTCTGTCAATTATGAGCTACCTTTACGCAGTACAACAGACATCTCCTACAGGCAAGGCGGCATGGTGATTGAAACTGAAAAGAACCGTCTCGCACCACACACACAGTGGTCAATTGGCATGGGCCTTGGAATACAGTACAACCTAACACCAAGTATAGGATTCTTTGCCGAACCCAACCTGCAATACTATTTCCACAATTCCGATGGCATAAAGACATGGCGGTCAGAACACCCATTCACCCCAATTCTGCCAGTTGGAATAAGGATATCATTCTAGGTGTGAAAACTCTGTTCAAGAATCTCTTCTGGTTAGGGACTATCATAGGATGATTTGTTCGCTATTTTCTCTTATGACATCTTATTTTCTTTCCCTTGAAGTCCGTGATATTTAGTGATGTTGTTCACCTAAATACCCAGTATTGCTAACCAAAATTTGTTCAGACAGGCAAAAACAAAAGAGAGTTACTTTCGTAACTCTCTCATTTTGAAGCGCTTCAGGATGGGCTTGAACCAACGACCCCCTGATTAACAGTCAGGTGCTCTAACCAACTGAGCTACTGAAGCAGCAATTTCTTGATTGCGGATGCAAAAGTATAACGATTTTTTTTACCCACCAAATATTTTGGGGAAAAATTTCAATTTAAAGCCATTTTTCTCGTATTTTAGATGTTTTTGAGGCACTAAACATACCTGTTTCTTTATTTTTTGACATTTTTTTGGCGTAATCCCGCCATAAAGATGTATTTTTGCAACATCTTTCACTTCCTAAAATAGGAAAAACTCCAAATTGGATTATGAAACAACTCAGAATACTGATGCTGATACTCGTCATGGCTGCCTTCAACATGGCTATGGCTCAAAACGACAGCGACCATAACTTCGAGGTGAAGAAAAACCTCGACATCTTCAATACCATCTACAAAAACCTCGACATCATCTATGTCGACACCCTCAACGCGGAGGAGGTGATCGGCACTGGCATCAAAGCCATGCTCCGAAGTCTAGACCCCTATACGGAATACTATCCGGAGGAGAACATGAAAGACCTCAAGGAAATCTATACGGGTAAATTCGCAGGCATCGGAGCCCTCATCAGGTATAACTCGAAAATCAAACATGTGGTCATCGACGAGCCTTACGAGGGAATGCCTGCCGACCAGGCCGGACTGCGGAAGGGTGACATCATTCTGAGCATCGACGACTCCGTCATGACCGACAAGAGCGTGTCGTATGTGAGCAGCAGACTGAGAGGAGACCCTGGTACCAGTTTTATCCTGAAAATCAAGCGGCCCACGACAGGGAAGAAGATGCAGATGAAAATCACACGAAAGACCGTGCAGACGCCTTCTGTCCCTTATTATGGTCTGCAGCGCGACAACATCGGTTATATCAACCTGAGACAATTCACCGACGGCTGTGCCAAAGAGGTGCGCAACGCCTTCATCGAGATGAAAGACAAAGGGATGAAAGGACTTGTGCTCGACCTGCGTGGCAACGGAGGCGGCTCTGAGTCAGAGGCCGTGCAAATCGTCAACATGTTTGTGCCCAAAGGAAAACTGATCGTGTCCAACCGCGGCAAACTGAAACGCTCCAATATTGACTACACGACAAAAGTGGAGCCACTCGACACCATCATGCCTGTGGTGGTGCTCGTCAGCGACATGACGGCCAGTGCCAGCGAGATCACCAGCGGTGCCCTGCAAGACCTTGACCGCGCTGTCATCTTAGGTTCGCGCACCTATGGTAAAGGACTGGTGCAGACCAGCGTTGACCTACCCTACAACGGCAGCCTCAAAGTGACAAGCAACAAATACTACATCCCCAGCGGCCGATGCATACAAGCCATCAACTACAAACACGCACGGGGAGGATATACCGAGCATATCCCTGACTCGCTGACAAAACTTTTCCACACGGCCCACGGACGGGAGGTGCGGGATGGTGGCGGCATCACTCCCGACGTGAAGATAGCGTCTGACTCTCTGTCTAACATCGCCTATTATCTGGCATCCTCTGGCATTGACTCCACAGAGGTGATGCTCGACTATGAGATCGACTACATCGCAAAACATCCTACCATCGCCCCTGCTGCCGACTTCGAGATCAGCGATGCCGACTATGAAGAATTCAAACAGCGGGTGCTCAACAGCGGGTTCACCTATGATCCGGAAAGTGAGAAATATCTCAAGGAACTGGTGAAACTGGCTAAATTCGAAGGATACTACGATGATGCGAAGACAGAATTTGAGCAGCTGGAGAAAAAGCTGAAGCATAATCTGGCAAAAGACCTTGAGTACAACAAGGAACAGATCAAGAAAATCCTCGCAGACGACATCGTGGCGGCCTACTATTACCAGCGTGGCTCCATCCAAAACAGTCTCCGGGGTGACAAGCAGATGGAGGCGGCCTGCAAACTCATCAACGATGAGAAGGAGTTCTGGAAGATCCTCAGGCCTTGAGACACCTCTACCCCACCCCTTTTTGCCACAAGACATTCCATCATGGATTTCCGTGACATTTTTCTCTCAAAACCTGCCTCTGCGACTTGAATACTGCACATAAATCAGTGTAAAATGCGGAGATTCTTGCAAAAAAGGAGAAAAAATTTTGCGGCGTGGCATTTTATTCGTACCTTTGCAGCGTTCGGTGGAATGAGGGGCTTGACTGAGCCCCTCATTTTCATTATAATCACACAAATATGACAGATAAAGGAATCATTAGACAATTAGTAGAAGAATGGCTGGTCGGGAAAGATTATTTCCTCGTCGACATCGACATCAGCCCAGACAACAAAATCGTCGTGGAAATCGATCATGCAGACGGTGTATGGATTGAGGACTGCGTGGATTTGAGCAAATATATCGAAGACCGGCTCGACCGCGATCAAGAGGACTTCGAACTGGAAGTGGGCTCTGCCGGACTCGGACAGCCGTTCAAGGTTCCACAGCAGTACATCAACTTCATCGGAAAAGAAGTGGAAGTGCTCGACCAAGATGGCAAAAAGACAAAAGGCACGCTCAAGGCCGTGGAAGGCAACACTTTCACCGTCACTACCCAAGAGAAGGTGAAACCAGAAGGAAAGAAACGCCCCGTGATCACCGACGTGGACAAACAATTTGAGATGGACAAAGTAAAATACACAAAATATATAATCAGTTTCAAATAAAGCTATGGCAGCAAAAAAGACAAATGACTCGACGCCCAACATGATCGAGACTTTCAAGGAGTTCAAGGAAAACAAGAATATCGACCGCACCACGCTCGTGAGCGTGCTCGAAGAAAGTTTCCGGAATGTCCTTGCCAAAATCTATGGCAGCGACGAGAACTTCGACGTCATCGTCAACCCCGACAAGGGTGACTTCGAGATCTACCGCAACCGTGTCGTCGTGGAAGACGGCGAGGTGGAAGACGAAAACAAGGAAATCTCTCTCACTGAGGCCCAGAAAATCGACCCCGACTACGAGGTGGGAGAAGATCTGAGCGAGCGTATCGAGTTTGAGAAATTCGGACGCAGGGCCATTCTCAACCTCAGACAGACCCTCGCCTCCAAAATCCTGGAACTTGAGCACGATTCTCTTTATAATAAGTATAAAGATCGTGAGGGACAGATCATCAGCGGTGAGGTGTATCAGACCTGGAAGCGCGAGGTTCTCATCATCGATGATGAGAACAATGAGCTCATCCTGCCCAAATCAGAGCAGATACCCAATGACCAGTACCGTAAGGGTGAGACCATCCGTGCCGTCATCCTGCGCGTGGACAACGAGAACAACAATCCTAAGATCATCCTCTCACGCACCAGTCCTGTATTCCTTGAGAGACTGCTCGAGAGCGAGGTGCCAGAAATCAACGACGGACTCATCTCCATCAAGAAAATCGCCCGCATGCCTGGCGAGAGAGCCAAAGTGGCCGTGGAGAGCTACGACGACCGCATCGACCCCGTCGGTGCCTGCGTGGGCGTGAAGGGCAGCCGTGTGCACGGTATCGTCAGAGAACTCTGCAATGAGAATATCGATGTCATCAATTATACCTCCAACATCAAACTCTATATTCAGCGTGCGCTCAGTCCTGCAAAAGTGTCGAGCATCAACATCAATGAGGAAACACGGAAAGCAGAGGTGTATCTCAAACCCGAGGAAGTATCACTTGCCATCGGCCGAGGAGGACTCAACATCAAACTGGCTTCCATGCTCACAGAATACACCATCGATGTCTTCAGAGAAATAGAGGCCGACGAGGCAGAGGAGGATATCTATCTCGACGAGTTCTCCGATGAGATCGACCAGTGGATCATCGACTCTATCAAGCGCATCGGGCTCGATACGGCAAAGGCCGTGCTCAAAGCTCCAAGAGAAATGCTTGTCGAAAAGGCTGACCTTGAAGAGGAGACCGTCGACAACATCATCAATATCCTTAAGGCAGAATTTGAAAACTGACCTCTTCTCATCTTACACTTGTGCGCATCAATATATCAAACAAAAATCATTTAAACAGAATGGCGATAAGACTGAACAAAGTATTAAAAGAATTGAATATCGGACTCCAGACGGCAGTGGAGTTCCTAAAGAAAAAAAGCCACTTGGGAGAGGTTGAGAGCAACCCGAACTTCAAGCTCAACGACGAGCAATACGCTGCACTCGTGGAAGGTTTCAAGAGCGACAAGGAAGTAAGAACCCAAGCCGCCAAGATATTCCCAAAGAAACCCAAAGAAAAGAAAAGCGAACCAGTGAACAACCGCGCTGAGGCACTCCTTATGTCAAACAGGCAACAGATGAAACCACTGGGAAAAATTGATCTCAGCAACGCTGGCCGTCCTGTCGCCAAACAGGAAGAGAAGCCTAAAGACGAACAACCCGTACAGGAAGCACCTGCCGTGGCTCCTGTGGAAGAGAAAAAGGTTAAAGCCATTTATCAGGCACCAGAGACCAACAAAAAGCCACAGCCTGAGGCAGAGCAACCTAAGACTGCTCCCAAGCAGCAGGAAGAACCTGTGGTGACGAAAACCGAAGAACCCGCAGTAGAAGAAAAACCCGTGGTGGAAAAGGAGGAAGTGAAAGCCGAAGTAGTGACACCAACTCCCGAGCCTGTTACTGCAGAAAAGCAGGAGACGCCCGAACCTGAGATTGAGGCTCCTATCGTAGAGGAAGAACCCGAGGTTGCCGTGGCTGCTGTGACGGATGAAGTAGAGACCGAGACTGAGACAGAAACGGAAACAGAAGTCAAAGAAAAGCCTGCCAATACCGAACAGGAAATCTATACGCTCAAAAGCGAGAAAGAAAACACGCCCAAGGTGACCATGGTCGGAAAGATTGACCTGAATGCCATCAACCAGACCACCAGGCCTAAACGCAAGACCAAGGAGGAGCGCCGCAAGGAGCGTGAGGAGAAATCTCCACAGGGCAATGCCGGTCAAGGAGGCGGTGAGAAAAAGAAACGCAACCGCATCAACACCAGCAAAGAGCGTGTCGACATCACTGCTGCCAGCCAGAACCAAGGCGGACAAGGACAAAACCAAGGCGGTGGACAAGGACAGGGAGGAAAGAACAAGAACAAAAACAGCAACAAGGATAAGGGACGTAAACGTCCGCAACGGCCTTTGGAGGTCAACGAGGAAGATGTGGCAAAGCAGGTGAGAGAGACCCTCGCCCGTCTGACCAGCAAGAATCAGAACAAGAAAGGTGCCAAATACCGCAAGGAGAAGCGCGAAGCTGTGCAGGAAAGGCTCCAAGAGGAGCAGAACGAACTGAAGGCAGAGAGCAAAACACTCAAACTGACAGAGTTTGTTACCGTCAGCGAACTTGCCACGATGATGAACGTGGGTGTCAACCAAGTCATCGGCACCTGCATGAGCATCGGTATCATGGTGAGTATCAACCAGCGTCTTGACGCCGAGACCATCAACATCGTGGCCGACGAGTTTGGTTTCAAAACCGAATACGTCAGCGCTGAAGTGCAAAATGCCATCACCGAAGAGGAGGACGATGAGAATGATCTCGTGCCACGCGCTCCGATTGTCACCGTGATGGGACATGTCGACCATGGCAAAACCTCGTTGCTCGACCATATCCGCAACACCAACGTCATCGCTGGTGAGGCTGGTGGCATCACACAGCATATCGGTGCCTACAACGTGCAGCTGTCGGATGGCAGACAGATCACCTTCCTCGACACACCTGGTCACGAAGCCTTCACGGCCATGCGTGCGCGTGGTGCACAGGTGACGGATATCGCCATCATCATCATCGCTGCCGACGACTCTGTCATGCCCACCACCAAAGAGGCCATCGCCCATGCCCAGGCTGCCAACGTGCCCATGGTGTTTGCCATCAACAAGATTGACAAACCTGGAGCTAATGCAGACAAGATCAGGGAAGACCTGGCCAACATGAACCTGCTGGTGGAAGACTGGGGAGGCAAATACCAGTGCCAGGAGATTTCCGCCAAGAAAGGCATCGGTGTCGACGACCTGCTGGAGAAAGTGCTGCTCGAAGCCGAGATGCTCGACTTGAAAGCCAACCCCAACCGCAAGGCCACAGGATCCATCATCGAGTCGTCACTCGACAAAGGAAGAGGATATGTTTCCACCATCCTCGTATCAAACGGTACACTCAAGGTGGGTGACATCGTGGTCGCAGGAACCAGTTACGGACGTATCAAAGCCATGTTCAACGAGCGCAACCAGCGCATCCAGAGTGCTGGGCCTGCCGAACCGGCCATCATCCTCGGACTCAACGGTGCACCTACTGCCGGCGACTCGTTCCATGTGATGCCCACAGAGCAAGAAGCCCGCGAGATCACCAACAAACGTTTGCAACTGCAGCGCGAGCAAGGATTGAGGACTACCAAGAAACTCGGACTCGACGACATCTCTCACCGCATCGCACTCGGCGAATTCCACGAACTCAACATTATTGTCAAGGGTGATACCGACGGTTCTATTGAGGCGCTCTCCGATTCTTTCATCAAACTGTCTACAGAGAAGGTGCAGGTGAATGTCATCAACAAGGCCGTGGGACAGATTTCCGAAAACGACGTGATGCTCGCAAGTGCTTCCAAAGCCATCATCGTGGGATTCCAAGTGAGACCTTCTGCCGAGGCCCGCAAACTCGCCGAGCGCGAGGGTGTGGAAATCAACACCTACTCCATCATCTATGATGCCATCGACGAAGTGAAGTCGACCATGCAGGGCATGCTTGATAAGGTGAAGAAAGAAGTGGTGACTGCCGAGATCGAAGTGAAACAGGTGTTCAAGATATCAAAAGTGGGTACCGTGGCTGGCGGTCTGGTGACCGATGGCAAGGTGCACAACAAAGACAAGGCGCGCGTGGTGCGCGACGGCATCGTGGTCCACTCCGCCAACATCAGTGCCCTCAAGCGCTACAAGGATGATGCCAAGGAGGTAGCTACCGGTTTGGAATGCGGTATCTCACTGGTCAACTTCAACGACATCCAACCTGGAGACATCATCGAGACCTACACGGAGATTGAGGTGGAGCAGAAGCTGTAAGATGAAGGAAAAGCGCAAGATTCGCTCATTTGCCAAAAGACTGACCAACTGGATCGTGCTGGTGATGCTCGTCGTCATGGGCCTTGTATCCTCTTTTATCTACGATGCAAGTACCAGCATCTTCCTGGATGAAGAAGGCGTGCGCCATGAAGCCATTCTTGACGCTTCCGTAGAGAACATCAGGCGAGTGATCTCTGATGTCTATGTGGGCACGATCAACCATGTGCCCGAGATAGAAGAGAGCCTTGACCAGCCCGACCGCCTGGTCACGCTGATGGAGCGGGTGGTGAGTAAGAACAAGCGCATCCACAGTTGTGGCATTTCCTTCATCGCAGATTACTATCCTCAGAAAGGACGTTGGTTCTGTCCTTACGCCGTGCGGAATGCCGATGGGACGATAGAGAAAAAGCAACTCGGCGGTGCCCAGTTTGACTATCTGAACGCCCCTTGGTTTACCGAGGCGATACAAGCTCAAGAAGGCTTCTGGTCAAAACCATTCTTCGAGGGCAACGACACCATCACACCACTGGTATCCTATCTGGTGCCCATCCGCAACCGACAAGGTAAAACCGTGGCTGTGCTTGGTGCCGACTTGTCGCTCGACTGGCTTCACGACAAGATTGCCAAGCTTGACTCTACCGTCTATAAGACGGAATGGGTCAACCCCTCCTTAGACGAAGAGAAGGGACAAACCAAAGAAGAAAACTTGAACCTAAAAAAGCGTTTGGAAAGGAAACAAAAGAGATATATGCCACACAGCTTCATCATTACTGCTGAAGGCGACTATCTCGTTCATCCTGATCAGAAACGCATCCTTCGTGAAAACTATTTCACTTATGCTAAGGTGAATGCCGACACGGCAGCCACCTATGTGGGCCGCCAGATGATAGCAGGAAAGAAGGGATATTACGGCATCGATAAAGATCTCATCATCGAAGAAATCGATTTTGAGGGGAACTCATCTTTTATCTTCTATGCGCCCATCGAAAAGACAAACTGGTCGATGGCGCTTGTCGTGCCCTCTTTTGGGATCAATCTTATAGCTGGGGTGATTGGGGTGGTACTTTTGTTGCTCATCCTGGTGGGCCTCATCGTTGTTTTCCTCGTGAGCCGTATCACCATCAAGCGTGTGGCAAAACCCTTAAAACTGCTGGCCGCATCTGCAGAAGAGGTGGCAAAAGGCAACTTCGACACAATGTTGCCGCAGATCAAGCATAACGACGAGATACGCTTGTTGCGCGACTCCTTCGAGGATATGCAGCATTCACTCACCCGATATATCAATGAGTTGAAGACCACGACAGCTTCAAAAGCTGCGATAGAAAACGAACTGAAAGTGGCTCATGACATCCAAATGGCCATGTTGCCAAAAATATACCCGCCTTATCCTGAGAGAGATGATATCAATATCTTTGGCTCTCTCAATCCCGCCAAAGATGTGGGTGGCGATTTGTTCGATTTCTATATCCGTGACAATCATTTATTCTTCTGTATCGGAGACGTTTCAGGAAAGAGCGTCCCGGCATCTTTGGTGATGGCTGTCACACGGTCGCTGTTCCGTAATATTTCATCCAATATGTCTGAACCCAACCGTATAATATCGGAACTCAACGAGGCGCTGGCCGAAGGCAATGATAAAAATATGTTTGTCACCTTGTTCTTGGGTGTTCTCAATCTTGAGACAGGTATCATGAGTTACTGTAATGCCGGACACGACGCACCATTGCTTATCGGGCGTGGTGTGGGGTTGCTGACGTGCGATTCAAATTTGCCGGTCGGCGTGATGTCGGGATGGAACTATACTCTGCAGCAAGCATCCATCGACTCACAGACGACCATATTCTTATACACAGACGGTCTCAGCGAGGCTGAAGACATCCAGCACAACCAATTTGGCTACCAACGGATTATCCAGGTTGCAGAGTCTTTGCTGGCAGCTGGGGATCATCTGCCCTTCAAGATGATCAACGGCATGACTAATGCCGTTCATACCTTTGTGGGAAAAGCAGAGCAGAGTGATGACCTGACTATGTTGGCCATCCAATACATCAAGACCAATGAAAGAGAAGAAAAACAAACCGGTCAATCCTGAAGAACAAGAAGACGGAAACGAACTGGTGCGCCGCATCGCGGATCAAAAATATGAGTTTGGCTTTACGACGGATGTGCATACAGAAATCATCCCTGCCGGTCTCAATGAAGATATCGTCAGACTGATCTCTTCCAAGAAAGGCGAACCGGAATGGATGCTGGACTTCCGTCTGAAGGCGCTGCGCTATTGGTTGCAGCAGACGGAGCCCCAATGGGGCCATGTGCACGTTCCGCCGATTGACTATCAATCCATCAGTTATTATGCCGATCCTTTGGCCAAAAAGCCGAAAGGCGACGGAAAGATCGACCCCGAAGTGGAGAAAACGTTCGACAAACTGGGTATCCCTCTTGAGGAACGTCTTGCCTTGACCGGCAACACCGCCGTGGATGCCATCATGGACTCCGTCAGTGTCAAGACGACATTCAAAGAAAAGTTGGCAGAGAAAGGCATCATCTTCTGTTCCATCGGTGATGCTATCAAAAACCATCCTGACCTCGTGAGGCAGTATCTCGGCACTGTGGTTCCCTACCGCGACAACTTCTTTGCCTCCCTCAACAGCGCCGTGTTCAGCGACGGGTCGTTCGTCTATATCCCTAAAGGTGTGAGATGCCCCATGGAACTGAGTTCCTACTTCCGCATCAACGCACGCAACACGGGACAATTTGAGCGCACGCTCATCATTGCCGATGATGATTCCTACGTCAGTTATCTGGAGGGGTGCACAGCCCCCATGCGCGACGAGAACCAACTGCATGCCGCCATCGTGGAAATCATCGTCAACGACCGTGCCGAGGTGAAATACTCCACCGTGCAAAACTGGTATCCTGGTGATGAGAACGGACGAGGTGGTGTGCTCAACCTCGTCACCAAGCGAGGCGACCTGAGAGGTGCGGGATCCAAGCTCTCCTGGACACAAGTGGAAACAGGAAGTGCCATCACCTGGAAATATCCCTCATGCATCCTTCGTGGCGACAACTCCGTGGCCGAGTTCTACAGCGTGGCCGTGACCAACCACCATCAGGAGGCTGACACCGGCACCAAGATGATCCACATGGGGAAAAACACCAAGTCGACCATCATCTCTAAAGGCATCTCGGCCGGGTATTCCCAAAACTCCTACCGCGGACTGGTCCGCGCCACAGCCAACGCCGATGGTGCACGCAACTATTCCAGTTGCGACTCTCTGCTCCTCGGCAGCAACTGTGGTGCCCATACCTTTCCTTATATGGATATCCACAACGACACCGCCATCGTGGAGCATGAAGCCACCACATCGAAAATCAGCGAAGACCAACTCTTCTACTGCAACCAGCGGGGCATTCCCACCGAGCAGGCTGTAGGACTCATCGTCAACGGCTATGCCAAGGAGGTCCTCCAGAAACTGCCCATGGAATTTGCCGTGGAGGCACAGAAGCTGTTGAGCGTCTCGCTGGAGGGCACGGTAGGATAAGCAGCCTTCTGCCACCTATCATTTTCATCACCACCAACTTACAAAAGAAAAATATTATCTTACATAGAAAATATTATGCTGACAATAAAAAACCTGCATGCCGCTATCAGCGGAAAGGAAATTCTCAAAGGCATCAACCTGACCATTCGCGATGGAGAGACCCATGCCATCATGGGACCCAACGGTTCAGGCAAATCCACACTCTCTGCCGTCCTAGTGGGCAATCCTCTCTATGAGGTGACAGCAGGAGAGATCACGTTCAACGGAAAAGACCTGCTGGCCATGAAACCGGAAGACCGTGCAAGAGAAGGACTCTTTCTCTCCTTCCAATATCCTGTGGAGATACCCGGTGTATCGATGACGAACTTCATGCGGGCCGCCGTCAACGCCAAGCGTGAATACCAGGGACTGGAACCGCTCAATGCCGCAGACTTCCTGAAACTCATGCGTGAGAAGCGCAAGGTGGTGGACCTCGACAGCAAATTGGCTCACCGTTCCGTGAACGAAGGTTTTAGCGGTGGCGAGAAGAAGCGCAACGAGATCTTCCAGATGGCCATGCTTGAGCCCCAGCTCGCCATTCTTGATGAGACCGACTCCGGACTGGACGTAGATGCCATGCGCATTGTGGCCGAAGGTGTCAACCGTATGCGCACCCCCGAGACCTCAACCATCGTCATCACCCACTACGAGCGTCTGCTCGACATGATCCGTCCTCAGAAGGTGCACGTGCTTTACCAAGGACAGATTGTGAGAAGCGCCGGACCTGAACTGGCCAAGGAAATAGAACAAAAAGGCTACGACTGGATAAAGGCATCGCTCAATGAATAGTGAACAACAATATATCAGTCTTTTTGAGCAATGCCGTGAGATGATCTGTCATCACTCGGCAGAGGTGCTCAACCAAGTGCGCGACCAAGCCTTCCAAGACTTCCGCCTGTCGGGCTTTCCGTCACGCAAGGTGGAGGAATACCGCTATACCGACATACAGCGGCTCTTCGAACCTGACTATGGTCTCAACCTCAACAGGCTCGACATTCCTGTCAATCCCTACAACGCATTCAAGTGCTTCGTACCCAATCTGAGTACGTCGCTTTATTTCGTGGTCAATGACTCCTTTTATAACAAGGCGCTTCCCAAAAGCCATCTGCCGGAAGGTGTCGTCGTCGACTCCTTAAAAAATGCAGCAGAGCGGATGCCAGACCTCATCGCCCGCTATTACGCCCGTCTGGCCAAGACTGGCGAGGATGCCGTGACAGCACTCAACACCATGCTGGCGCAAGACGGACTGCTGGTATATGTCCCCAAAGGGGTGAAGGTGGAGAAGACCATACAAATCATCAATATCCTGCGGGCTGATGTCGATCTGATGGTCAACCGGCGGGTACTTATCATCGCCGAACCCGAATCTGAGTTGAGACTTCTCTTCTGCGACCATACCGACGACGACCGCCACTTCCTCAGCACCCAGGTGACAGAATGCTTTGCGGAAGAGAACGCACAGGTTGAACTCTATTGCCTTGAGGAAACTCACAACAAGAATGTAAGGGTGAGCAACCTGTATATCCAGCAGGAGGCCAACAGTAGGGTGCGGCATCACACGATTACCCTCCACAACGGCACCACACGCAACCTCACCCGTCTGACCTTCGCCGGAGAGGGTGCGGAATGCTGGCTCAATGGATGTGTCATCGCCGATAAGCAACAGCATGTGGACAACAACACGCTCATCGACCATCAGGTGGCCCGCTGCACCAGTCATGAGCTCTACAAATATGTGCTCGATGACCAGGCTACCGGCGCTTTCGCTGGACGGGTACTCGTGCGGCACGGCGCACAACAGACTATCTCAGAGGAAACCAACCAGAACCTATGTGCCACCAAGGAAGCGCGGATGTATACACAACCCATGCTCGAAATCTATGCCGACGATGTGAAATGCTCACATGGCAGTACGGTGGGACAACTCAATGACGCCGCACTCTTCTACATGCAGCAGCGTGGCATCAGCCTGCAAGAGGCACGGCTGCTCCTGCAGACGGCCTTCGTCAACCAAGTCATCGATCAGATCAACCTGATTCCCCTGCGCGACAGGCTGCATTATCTTGTAGACAAACGCTTCCGGGGAGAACTCAACAAATGCGACGGCTGCAAACTTTGCAAATGACCGCCAATCACTATAAGCATATCATGCATTACCCATACGACATAAAAACCATCCGCCGCGACTTTCCTATCTTGTCGAGGACAGTCTACGACAAACCGCTGGTATATCTCGACAACGCTGCCACCACCCAGAAGCCATTATGCGTGCTTGATGCCATGCGTGACGAATATCTCAATGTGAATGCCAATGTGCATCGTGGTGTGCACTATCTCTCACAACAGGCCACCGATCTGCATGAGGCGGCACGAGAGACTGTGCGACGGTTTATCCATGCCAACTCCACCAACGAGATCGTCTTTACCCGTGGCACCACAGAAGCCATCAACCTGGTTGCCAGTTCATTCGCAGAAGGGATGATGAAGGAAGGCGACGAGGTCATCGTCTCCGTCATGGAGCATCATTCCAACATCGTGCCATGGCAGTTGCAGGCAGCCCGAAAGGGAATTGTCCTCAAGGTCATACCCGTCAACGACCAGGGAGAACTGCTCCTTGACAAATACGAGCAACTGTTGACCGACCGGACACGTCTGGTCAGCATCACCCATGTGAGCAATGTCCTGGGCACCATCAATCCTGTCGAGACCATCATCAAGATAGCCCACGACCACGACGTGCCTGTGATGGTGGATGCCGCACAGAGTGCTCCCCATCTGCCACTGGATGTTCAGGCGATGGATTGTGACTTCCTTGCGTTCAGCGGACACAAGATGTATGGTCCCACCGGCATCGGCATCCTCTATGGTAAAGAAAAATGGCTCGAGAAGATGCCACCCTATCAAGGCGGAGGAGAGATGATCGACCAGGTGAGTTTTGACAAGACCACATTCGAGCGTCCTCCCCTTAAGTTTGAGGCTGGCACTCCCGATTATATCGCCACCCACGGACTGGCTGTAGCCATCGACTACCTGGAGGGTATCGGACTAGACCGGATCGCAGCACACGAACGGCAACTCACCCAATACTGCATGGAGCAGCTGGCCACCATCGACTGCATGCGATTTTTTGGAGAAGCTGCCGAAAAGGATGCGGTAGTGAGTTTTTTGGTGGGTGATATCCATCACCTCGACATGGGCACCCTGCTCGACCGTCTTGGCATTGCCGTGCGTACTGGGCATCACTGCGCCCAACCGCTGATGGACCGGATGGGCATTTTAGGAACCGTACGCGCCTCGTTTGCGCTCTACAACACGACAGAGGAAGTGGATGCGTTGGTGGCAGCCATCCGAAGAGTGAGCAAAATGTTCTGAGTGAAAACGCTCTTCCCAAGCCATCATCAAGAAATCCAAGGCTATGCTCAAAAACCATTATTACGACAATCTGATTGAGGCTGGCTGCGATGAGGCCGGACGCGGCTGTCTGGCGGGCAGTGTCTTCGCTGCTGCCGTCATCCTTCCTCCCAATTATCAAAACGACGATCTCAATGACTCCAAACAACTCTCTGAGAAGCGCCGCTATGCCCTGCGCGAGATCATCCTCAGAGACGCCGTGGCATGGGCTGTGGGCATCGTAACACCAGAGGAAATCGACCGCATCAATATCCTCAATGCCTCCATTCTGGCCATGCATCGAGCGCTCGACAGTCTTCATGTGAGGCCAGAAGCCATCATCATTGATGGCAACCGCTTCAAACCCTATGGCTCACTTCCGTATACCACAATCGTGAAAGGTGATGGCAAATACCTTTCGATAGCCGCTGCCAGTATACTGGCTAAGACCTACCGCGACGACTACATGAACCGTCTGGCACAAGAATACCCACAATACGACTGGCTCAGCAACAAAGGCTATCCCACACGAAAGCACCGTGAAGCCATACGTCAATATGGCATCACTCCTTATCACCGAAAATCCTACAATCTGCTGGGTGATGGTCAGCTGATGTTGCCTTTTGACGACTGAGAACGTATGTTGTGATTGTGGCAGATAAAATCAATACCGCTCTGGCATCAATCTGATGATGATCCCGGATTCAAACGAAAAACCAAACAAAAAATTAAACGAAAGGAACAAAACAAAGAATTTATTTCTTGTTTGTTGCATTTTTTTTTAACTTTGCGGTCGATAAGGTCCTTTTAAAGGAAAAACTGTTTTCATACTAACATAAAACATAATTTCTCTCATATAATTGATTTGTGGAGATGGCTACTAAAAAATATTCAACAGGAAATGGTTTGATCAGAGCGGGCGTCATGATATGTGACTTCCTTATCATGAATTTGTTGCTATTTTTGGCACAAAAATACAACCCCAAGATATATGGCATATATCCTACCTATTTTCTGCAAGATCCGAGGCTGACATTCACCATTGCCAACATCTCGATGATCATCAGCCAGATCAGTATCGGTACCATCATCCACCGGCGGCGCACCGGTTTCGACGAAGTGTTCATCAGTGTCTGCAAACTGTGCCTGCTTTCCAATACCATCATGTTTTTCTGTCTGCGCATCATTGGTGAGAGTGGTGGCATGTTCAGATTTATGGTGCTGTTCTGTTTCGCGGAAATCATCCTGATTTTCTTAAGCCGCATCTTTGAGAAATTGCTTATCCGTTTTTTCAGACAAGCAGGCCGGAATACCCGTACCGTACTATTTGTGGGCAACGATCCTGCGCTTCTGATGCTATACCGCGATCTGATATCCGACTCATCCACAGGTTATAAGATAAAGGGATACTTTGCTAATGAGCGCATGGAAAACTGCCCTGAAGCCATCGCTTATTTAGGAACTATGTCGGATCTCAAACAGAAGATGAAGCAGTATTCCATCACAGAGGATTCAGTGGCGCCATCATCATCCACCGACATCAATATCTCACGGATCGACGAGCTGTTTTGCAGCATTTCCCATGATGCCAACGATGAGATTGTCAATCTCATCCGTTATTGCGACAAGAATGTCATCCATTTCTTTTATGTGCCAAGGATGGAGGGCAATTTTCTCCTCAATCTGCAACCGGAACAATTGGGCGAGACGACTGTTTTCACCAATCACCACGAGCCCTTATCACATCCCATCAATCAGTTTATCAAACGCTCTTTTGATATTGTGGTCAGCCTGGTTGTCTGCATTCTTCTGTTACCATTCATACCTATTATCGCCTTAATCATCAAAAGCCAGAGCCCCGGACCACTATTCTTCAAACAAAAGCGCACGGGACTCAACGGGAAGACGTTCACATGCTACAAATTCCGATCTATGCATGTCAATGCCGACGCAGACCGCAAACAAGCCACTAAAGATGATCCCAGGAAATTTCCCTTTGGCGAATTTATCCGTCACACCAATATTGATGAGTTTCCTCAGTTTTTCAATGTTCTTAAAGGAGATATGAGCATTGTGGGTCCACGTCCTCACATGTTAGCCCATACCGAACTCTACAGCGACATCATCGACAAATACATGGTGAGGCATTTCAGTCTCCCAGGCATCACTGGTTATGCACAAGTGAGCGGATGCCGCGGCGAGACCAAAGAAGTGTGGCAGATGGAAGAACGTATCAAGAAAGACATCTGGTATATAGAGAATTGGACTTTCTGGCTTGACATCAAGATTATCCTTCTGACAGCCATCACTTTAATTATTCCCGACAAAAAGGCTTACTGATTTTTCCCTTTGCAACGACCATTATCTTTCCCCTTTATAAAAAGGGAAAATCATGAATTTTTGTTAATAAGAACAAAAATCATTGAAATTATCATATAATTTATAGGCATAATTATTAAAAATTGATAGTATTTCATCAAAATGAAGTAATTTTGTCCCAATTATGGGGAGACGTTATTTGGTTCTATTATCAAGGTTACACGTTTTTCTCATTTTGAATCATTTATCATCAATAAAAGCTTTATATATCATCATTCCATATTTGTTGCAAAAAGGTCATTTTCATATTAACTAGTTTTTCATTATGCATAAAAGAATTTTATTATTATTACTGTTTGTCGCAAGCATGGCAAGCATGGAGGCATCGCCAATTGACAAAAAAACGGCTTTGACCCATGCTCAGTCTTTCTTGGCTGAAAAAGGTGTTTTCATCCCTCTGAATGAAAGCAATTCCTTTAGGGCACCAAAAAAGGACGACAACAACGAAGAAAATTCTTATTACTATATATTCAATGCTCCACAGAATAAAGGTTTTGTGATTGTCTCTGGGGATGACTTGGCATACCCCATCTTAGGTTATTCTGACGAAGGTAACATTGATATCAACAATTTGCCCGAAGGACTTGAGGCACTCCTTGATGCCTATCAGGCATCATTCGATGATCTTGGAAAAGACCTGTTTCTCAATTTGGAAGATCAAAACGACATGCGGCGCAGCATGTCTGTGGTCAGACATCCGGTTAAGCCTCTCATCAAATCATTATGGGGACACCGTACTCCATACAACGAGAAAAATCCTGTGATCAACGACACCATCTGCCCTTCTGGTTGTGCGACTGTTGCCATGGCAGAAATCATGGCTATGTATCAATATCCCAAAAAGTCTCCTGTGGTCGAAGAATATACTACCCGTACACGGAGAATACCCTTAGAAAGACTACCTTCCATCGAGTTTGATTGGGACAATATGATTGATGACTATATATCTCATTCCTACACAGATGTGCAACGTGATGCAGTCGCAACCCTGATGAGATATATCGGACAATCATTATGGAGCGATTTCATGCCAGGATCCACTGGCTCCAATATCAATAACGTTTCTATCGTGTTTAGAGAGTACGGCTATACGAATTCCGGAAGTGTGAGTGCAGAATCTAAGCAGATGAACGAATGGAAAGAGATTTTCAACGAAAACCTGCTTGAAGGCCATCCCATCTTTGTATCGGGAAGAAACATCAGAAGGAACGGATCCGGTCATGCCTTCATCATTGACGGATATGATCAAGATGACCTTTACCATATTGACTGGGGATGGAATGGAAGTGTCAGAGGCTATTTCAGATTAAACTGCATCAGCCCTTACAACAATACTAACCTATACACATATATGAGGGAAGTACACTTCATATATAATATCATGCCCAAGAACCAAAGTCAGGGCAGCAAAGCGACACCTCTTCATGCCAATCTTCAACTCAACGCTTTATCTGTTGGAGAAGCAGATGTCACAACGACCTGCATCAACAAAACAGGAGCGACAAATAAGTTTAAATTTGGCCTCGCTTTGGTGGATGCCAATAATAAGATCGTAAAGATTCTCAATGAAGACACACTCACCTTTAAGTCTTCTCAAGCAGTGACCCGCACATGGGATGTGACAGACATCTCAGGGGTAAATAACGGTAACTACCGCGTCTATCCTGTCAGCCAACTCTATGACGGTGACGGTATATGGCATTTCAACAGAAGCAACAGTGTCAATATGTTTGCCAGCATGGAAATCGAAGAAGGGGTCATCCGTCTTGGCGTAGGCAAGACAATTGAATACAATTCATTTACAAGTGATCCATCACTGAAGTTTGTTCTTGGTGCAGCAAGGCAACTGACACTCAATATGACCAACAACAGTATGGATAAGATGGATGTGAGGCTGTATTTGTTTGAAGACAATGAACCCATTCATTTCAATGTGGCCAGCGTACCTGCCAACAGCACTAAAGACATCGCATTTTATTATGCTCCACAAACTACAGGCAAGCACACACTTAAGTTGGCTACCGATACGGCCTGTTCGAAAGTACTCTTCACCAAAGAAGTGAATGTGGGCAATTATGTGGGCTACAGATTGTCTTACACCTATGAGGTCGAGAATTACAGCAAAGCGACAAAAATCATATATGGCAACTCTCTCAGAATCAAATATTGGATCAAGAATGTCGGTAGTGTAGACTACGACGACTACATCCGTCCTCTTCTCAAGCAAACCACATGGTACAGCACCAAGAAGGAGCTGGCCCATATCCCTGTGGGACAGACAAAAGAGTTTGAGTTTGAGGTCAATGATCTGGAATATGGCATCTCTTACCCGATGTATTTCTACTACAAGACCTGGAGCACCCAAAACCCCAACTTGTTTGATGTGTCCAACTTGGTCTTGACATTCAAACCACGTAGAGGTATTTGCATCTGGAAGAATGATGGCAAACTGTATGCTTTTGAGCCTACAGACGGTGTTTATACGATGCCGGAAGACGCTGTGGCACTGGACCTCACCGGCAACACGGTGTTGCCATCCAGTATTATTCCTAACAGCAATCCCAATACGCTCTATTATGTCACAAAACGTTATGAGAGTTTGGATGGCCACAACCAGATTATCAAAGGTCAAGCCGAAAACATCACACTGACTGATGGTTATTCCTGCTATGTGCCTTTTGACTTCAAGGCCGACAGCATCAGTTATGTACGTATCTTCGACAAAGGATTCACAGGGCGTCGCAATGAGAATTACTGGTCTACCATAGCCCTTCCGTTCACCGTTGAGAAAGTGGTCAACTTGACAGACAAGACCGAAGTAGACTGGTTCAAGCCTAATGATCCTGATGAAAAGAATTTCTGGGTACGCCAATTCTATGGGGAGGAAGGTTTCTACACTTATTTCAACAATACGGAAGAAATCAAAGCCAACATCCCTTACATCATCACCGTTCCCGACAATTATAAGGGAGAGGACTATTGTCTGGTAGGTAAGCCCATGGCATTCATAGCCACGAATGCCGACGTGAGAAGCAGCAAGATTATCGCAGATGCCAACAATTACAACTTCCAAGGCTCACTGACAGAAACAAGCACTTATGGTGATTATGTCTATTTGCTTGACGAGGAAGACCGCGGCAATCACTTCATCTATAATGAGGGTGAGAGCACCATCCTGCCTTTCCGTGCCTATTTCACCTCCGAAATTGCGCCCAACAATGGCAATGCCCTTTATGTAAGCTCTTACATTGATGTGACCTCGACCAATGCCATCAACGACATTTCAAAGGAGGTGGTTTCCACCATTACCAATGTCTACAGCATTACGGGTGCGAAGATCAAGATGGTGAGCAGTTACATGACACCAAGGGAAATTCTTCAGTCGTTGCCCTCTGGCATCTATATCATCAACGGAAAGAAATATTTGAAATAATCTCCATATTTCTATAGATGAGAAGGCCGCTCCTTGATGGATGCGGCCTTCTTTTGTCTATGTCATGTTTTTCTCATGAAACAAAAAAGAATTTCCGTCAAACAGGCATTCCGCCAGACCATATCTGATCAACCGCGCAAGAATGACGACGACATGACGATGATTGACACCCGACATCTTTACGACCTGACGCAACGGTAAGCCTGCCGTTTTTGACAAACAGGCCATCACTTGTTCCTCCTCGTCCCCGATACTGATCAGATGCCCTTTTGCCGACTGTTCGTCAAGCCATATACGCAGATGAACGGGTGAGGCCACGATATTCTCATCCGCTATCCGTATATACGCCCGCCATCTGCCATCCTCACCCAAAGCCTTGATAGGTTTGTGGTCTGAGGCGGTCACGGTGGCCACGACAACAGAACGTCCCTCAGTCAAGAAGGTCTGGAACGAGAGATCAACAGCAGGCCTGCAATAATCTGTCGCAGCCGACCGCATCATGAAGATCTCCTCTTCAGATCTGACTCCGGAAAGGTGGCCATCGTCACGCACGCCGATCAACAGCCGTCCGCCTTTTGTATTGGCGAATGCCGATACCGACTTAGCCAACTTGCAAGCATCCGTGATTTTATATTTGAAATCTTGTTGCTGGTGCTCACCTTCCTTGATCAGTCTCTGCAAATATGCCCTGTCGCTCATGAAAAAAAAAAGAGGGTGTATCAGCACACCCTCCCAAGATGTTAATAAACAAATATTCTAAACTCCTTGATGCATCCTGGCGCACCTTGTTCGGCACGCGGCAGATACTCCAAGGCATTGATGCGCTGCTCTGATCCGAGGTCAATGACCAACAGATGCGGCATGCTGCTGCCATGTTCTGTCTGCCAATAGGTCGATTCCTGCAAGTCGTAAACCTTGTCACCGGTGTGGTTGCCGTTCTCTTCCTCAGAATCAGCATATTTCGTTGTCCATGATTCACGGCTCATCCGTTTGCCGTCTGCTCCTTGCAAATAGATTTCAGCGATGGCCACGCGGTCGTTCTCCTTCTGGGTAGAAAGCACCTCGATGGCGAGGTATCGTCCCTTCTGGGGAGCAGTAAAACGGAAGGTCTGCCAACCATTGCCCAGCTGTGCAGTGGGTTGGCTGGTGGCAACGACAGAACCGTTGATGACAGAGAAGGCAACGGGGGTAGCACTATTGAGATCGGGCTTGTCGCCGATATTGTTGTGCTTGTTGGTCTTTTCCAGTTGCAGCTTGTTCAATTCTGGCTCAGCCTGTCCCCAGACCACGGTTTCTTTTGGTCCAGTCACATCGAGCACGATAACTTCGTTTTTTCCTTTCTTCAGCCAGCAACCTGGCACATAAAGCGTCTGCTGCGGACCGATGCTCCATATGCGCCCCATGGCATGGCCGTTCACCCACACCTGACCTTTGCCCCAAGTCTCGAAGTTGAGGAAGGTGTCGCCTACTTTCGAGAGGTTGAAGTAGCCGCGATGGTAGCCTGGTTTCATGAAATCAGCGAGCTTAGCCGATTCCTCATAATTCCTTGTAACAGCGATACCTGGTACACTACCCTTCACGTTCGGCAGATTGGTGTTGAAGCCTTTCACCATGTCAAGTGCATTCTTGGCTGTCTCGTAGTCATCAGGAATGGCGACGTTTGTCCAGTTCTTTGGCGACATCACAATCTCGGCATCGTCTGCCTCTGTTGTCAATGTGACCTTGCCGATAATACCTTTGAAGTCTTTGATGGCACGTCCGAAGTTGATACGGCCCATGCCTTCAACAATGATTATCAGGTCGGCACCTTTCTTGACGGGAGGGATGGTGAGAGACTTCTCATTCTTCACACGATCAATCTTGCCGATATATTTCCCATCGATGAACACCTGTGCAAAGTCATGAAATTCTCCTGTCAGAACACTGGAAGAGGTGATTTCGGGCAGTCGGGTGGAGTAAATCATCATACCCCAACCCATGTCCATCTCTTCAAAGGTCTTCAAAGCCCCATTCTCTGTTTTTCCATCCTTTGTGACAGCAGTCATGAGGGTGGCAAACTCCGTCAGTTCAAACTTCGGCACGGTGATAATCGGCATGGGTGCCTTGGGCACAGCAGGCAAGCCCCCCTTCCGTCCCCCCTGTAAGGGGAAACCTCTTTCGTCGTATTTCTCCATCATCTTGCGCAATTCCCAGAATTTTGGTGTGGCGAGTCCCCATTCGTTGATAGGTGCGTCATAGTCGTAAGAGGTGACATCAGGAGCGAATCCTGGGCTGTTGGCACCCGCCCAGTGACCGAACGAGGTACCTCCATGCGTCATGTAGAGCGAGAAGGAGATCCCTTTGGAGAGCATCTCGTCCATCCCCTCCACCATGTCCTTGGCAGGTCGTGTCTCATGGCGTGCGCCCCATTTGTCAAACCAGCCGCTCCAGAACTCAGAACACATCTTCGGGGCATCGGGACGCAGTTCGCCCAGACGGCGGAACTGCTGGTCGATGTTGGCTCCTGTGCCGAAATTCATGGTCCATGTGAGGTCATCAAGGCCATTTTTCTCAAAATTGGACGACCAATCACACTGGAAGAGCGCCATCTCATGGCCATAGATGGAGCGCAGGCAGTCGCGAATCTCACTGACATAGGGTTTGTTTTCTCCATACGAGCCATACTCGTTTTCCACCTGTATCATGATGATGGGTCCGCCTTGCTGGATGGTGAGCGGGGCGAGTTGTTCGCCCACTTTCTGTTCGAAGATCTTCACGCGCTCCATAAAGTAAGGATCTTGCTCACGCAAGCGGATATCTTTTTTCTTCAGGAGCCACCAGGGCAGTCCACCCATCTCCCATTCAGCACACACATAGGGACCAGGGCGTACGATGACATACATGCCGTTTTTTTGCGCCAGACGGCAGAATTCTGCCACATCGTTATTGCCGGTGAAATCAAACTGACCTTCCCGCGGCTCATGGATGTTCCAAAATACATAGAGGCAAAGCGTATTCATGCCCAATGCCTTGCACATTTTTATGCGGTGCTCCCAATAGGCTCGTGGTATACGAGGATAATGCACTTCGGCTGCCTTGATGACAAAAGGCTGTCCGTTAAGCAAAAAAGTCTTGTTGCCAATGCCGAAGGTAGAAACCTTGGCTGCATCGGCGTGTAGCGTCACTGTCAACAGCAAGATGGCTGTCAACAGCAACCTGAAAAATGGGTTAGATTTCATAGTATAGAAGTTTTTTTACGGATTCGTTAGAAACTGTCGAGCCAAGCTTTCAGTTCCATGATCATCTCAATATGATATTTGAAACTCAACCTACTTCCCCATCCGTGACCACCTTCGGGGTAGACATGTAAGGAAGCCGGCACGTCATGCCTGTAAAGTTCCATATAGTAATTCGCACCATTGGAAGGAGGCACCACGGTATCGTCATCACTCAGAGCGATCCAAGCCCGCGGGGTGTTGCGTGTCACCTGCATATCGCTGCTGAAATTTTTCTCTTGCCGTTTCTTGTTGCCTTTGCCCAAGAAATTGTCGTGTGAGCCCTGATGAGTGAACCCGTTCATCATGGTGATGACAGGATAGAAAAGGATCTGGAAATTGGGCTTTGCCGTACGTTGTCCAAGTGTCGCCACGATGGAAGCCAGATGACCGCCAGCCGATGATCCCATAATACCCACCTCATTGGACTTCAGTTTCCATTGCATGGCATTCCGTCTGATCATCTTGATGGTCTCCTCGGCATCAGAGATGGGCACCTCTGGATTGCCATGAGGCATCCGGTATTTCAGCACAAAAGCGGCAATGCCCATATTCTGGAAAAACTTTGCCCACTCGTGGCCCTCATGATCCATGGCCAGTCCTGAATAACCGCCGCCCGGGCAAATAACGATAGACCGCCCGGTCGATTTCTTCTCAGCGGGCAGATAGACCCACACCTTTGCGGTATCCGTAGACATGCCATTTTTGTTGGGCGCCCCCATAGGCCATAAGTTCAGCACTCTCACAGTCTGCGCCGACATACTGATGGCTATGACCAGCATGGTCAGCAGCGTAAACAATCTTTTCATTTTCTTTAATAAGGTAATTCGATTAAGTAATTTTTCCAATTTATTGCAAAGGTAACATTTTTTTTGTAATATTGCATCTGTTTTAAAAAAACCCGTTCAAAACATGATAAAGAAAATCATTTTATCTGTGATGCTTTTCGCTGTTGCTTCCTATGCACAGTCAAAGGTGAAGTTGCCGCATATGATCGGCGACAATATGATACTTCAACAAAACACCGATGCGAGGCTATGGGGATGGGCCAAAGCTGGCAGCGATATCCGTGTAAAAGTCTCATGGAGCGACGCTGTTGCCCATGCAAAAGCCGGGAAAGACGGCAAATGGCTGCTCAAGGTAAAGACACCTGCCGCCAGTTATACCCCGTTGAGCATCACCTTCGATGATGGCAATGGTGCTGTGACCATCCACAACGTTCTTGCAGGAGAAGTATGGGTCTGTGCCGGACAGTCCAACATGGAGATGCCGATGCGAGGTTTCGGCAACTGTCCTGTAGAGGGTTACATCGATGAAGTGCTGAACGCCCGTCAATACAAGGGTATCCACTACGTGAAAATCCCCAGCGTCATGTCGATGACCCCGTTGGAAGACGCCGCTTGTGAATGGAAAGAGATCAACACGCAGACAATCGCTGATGCCTCGGCCACCGGCTATTTTTTCGCTCAGGCCGTGAACCGCGCGCTCGATATCCCTGTGGGACTGATCATGGCCAACAAAGGCGGCAGCCGTGTGGAAAGTTGGCTGACCAAGGAAAATCTTCAGAAATACACCAATGAGCCCACCGACTCCGACGGCATCGTGAAATTCAAACCACAATGGGATTACCACCGTGCTTTGTTATGGGGCAACGGCACCTTCAACCCCATCCTGAAATACTCTGTGAAAGGAATCATATACTACCAAGGTTGCTCTAATGTGGGTGATCCTGGCAACCAATATTCCGACCGGATGAAACTGCTTGTCGAACAGTGGCGCCAACAGTTTGGTCTGGGCGAGCTACCCTTCTATTTCGTAGAGATCGCCCCATATTTCTATGATGACATCAATGGTGATGGCGGAGCCCGTCTGCGCGAGCAACAATATCGCGCCTCTACGATCATTCCTAATAGCGGTCTTGTCTGTACCAACGACTTGGCCTATCCCTATGAGACGACCCAAATACATCCTGCACAAAAAAAGCAGGTGGGTCAACGGCTGGCACTGTTGGCACTCAACCAGACCTACGGAATGGGTGAGGTGTGGTGCAAAAGCGCCTCTTTCAAAGACATGAAGATTGTAGGTAGCGACGTGCATATCCATCTTGCCGATGATTACGGAGCCATCAACCGATTTGAAGACATTCAAGGATTTGAGTTGGCAGGTGCCGACAAGGTGTTCCACCCGGCCAAGGCCGTGCACTTTTGGCAGCCAGGTGGCAACTATTGGGATGAGACCATCAAAATATCTTGTCCGGAGGTGAGTCAGCCTGTGGCGGTGCGTTACTGCTTCAAGAACTTCCAAATCGGCAATCTGAAGAACGCAGCAGGTCTGCCGCTTTTTCCATTCCGTACCGACAACTGGTAAATCGTGCATCCACTCCATCTTTTCCACTATTGTCCTTGTTGCGGCAGTGAGCAGTTTCTGCCTCAAGACGAAAAAAGCAAACGGTGTGTCGCCTGTGGGTTTGAATACTATCTCAATCCCAGCAGTGCCTATGTGGCCCTCATCACCGATGACCAGGGTCGGCTGCTCGTAGAGCGGCGCGGAAGAGAACCAGCCAAGGGAACACTTGACCTGCCAGGAGGATTTGCCGACATGCACGAGCGGGCAGAGGATGGTGTGGCCCGTGAGGTGTTCGAAGAAACAGGTCTGACGGTGACCCGCCCACGTTATCTGTTCAGTCTGCCAAACAATTATCTGTATGCCGGCCTGGATATTCCTACACTCGACTTGTTCTTCCTGTGTGAGGTGAAAGATACCACATTATTGCATGCCGGCGATGATGCGGATGCCTGTTTCTGGCTGCCCTTGTCCGAAATCAACCCGGCCGATTTCGGTCTGCATTCCATCAGCAGGGGTGTTGCGTTCTTTCTCGCTTCTCACGGCATTTCGAACACTACAGACAATCTTACCTTCCTATGAACATCTATCACATCCACCAACATATCCACACCGCACTTATTTGGTTGCTCGTCACCTTCTTTTTAGGGGTGACCATCCCCTCCTCTGCAGCCGACAAAGATTACGAGTTGCTACCCGACAGCAGCAATTATGTGTTGGTCAGCCTGTTGGTCACCTCTTCCGGTGAAGAGGGTTTCTATTCTTTAGGCCACAGCGCACTACGGTTGGAATGCCCTGTCCATGACCTCGACTACTGTTTTTCCTACAACACGGTCATCGAACCAGGTCTGTTGTTCAACCTCAAACTTCTTGTAGGACAGATGACGGCTGGCTACGAGCGGGTGCCCTACGACATGTATGTGGCCCGGTTCCATCGCAATGGTCAAGGGGTCACACAATATCCTATCAACCTCACCCGACATGAAAAACAGGAACTGTGGCGGGAGATGGACCATCAGACAGCCAAAGGGCATGACCGGCCTTTCGATTTTCTCTTCAACAACTGCACCACCACCCTATTCCGCAGTCTGAGCACCATCATGGAGCGGGAGGATTTCGAATATGCCCCCTCCCCCTTGCTGACCATGAGCATCCGCGACTACATCAGCAACACCATGCACGACTCTCCCTGGCTGGAACTGATGACGGTCACCATGGCCTCTGGCTTTGCCCGGGAGGAGTTGCCCATCGACGCAAAAGTCAGTCCTTATATTTGGGGGCAGTTGCTGACGACGGCCGACATTGTGGGCCTTGATGGCTCGCGTCGCCCTGCGCTGGCCGGGCCTCCCGTGCAAATCACGCCAAAAAAATTGCAGGTAGACCCAGTTCCCTGGTCACCGATTCGTGTCTTTGGTGCCTTGTTATTGTTCGTCGTACTGGTGACCTTGGCGGAAAGGTTCTTCCATTGGCATACATTAGCTGCATGCACCGACAGACTTCTGTTCATCTTGCATTCCGTGCTGTCGGTCTATCTGCTGTATGCCTCCTGCATACAACTGTTTGGCATGTTCTGGAACTGGATGCTCATTGTCTTTAATCCAGTTCCGCTGATTCTTTGGCTGTTTTTCCGTCATCGGAAATGGTATCATCAAGTTTGGTTGGTGTATGCCCTTATTCTGGTGGCCTTCATGATCTTCCTGCCGATATGGACAGGTCATCTCGAATTGCCACACCAATTGGTTTTTGCCACCTTACTCATCCGATGCCTTAGCCGCTATTTCCACCGGCAGGATCAACCGATGGCATAACGATGTTTAGAAGGTTCTCAACATGTCCACAAGTACTACCACCAACACAAATCTTCCTTCTGCAGAACGGCCATGGCTACGCTACTTCCCCCCCGAAGTGCTACAAGAACCGTTGCCCACCTGTACCATCTATGAACAGTTGGTGGCCAACAATCATGCCTTTCACGACAACACAGCCATCCTCTTCAAGAATGTGCGTATTGATTTTGGTTCATTATTGAGGCATATCGACGAATGTGCCCGAGCACTGTTGGCTGTTGGTGTCAAGAGAAACGATATCGTGACAGTTGCCATGCCTGGAATTCCCGAAATGCTGTATGCCTTCTACGCCATCAACCGGATAGGTGCTATTGCCAATATGATTCACCCTTTGGCCAGTCGGGAAGAAATCTGTTTTTATCTCAACGAAGTGAAAAGCCGTGTCTTCATCATGTATACGGGAACGTATGACATGATGCACGAGGCGCTTTCCACGACTACGGTGGAAAAGGCCATTGTGGTATCGCCAGTCCAGTCTCTCTCCTTGGCCGTCCGGTGGATCTATCAATGGAAGACTCGACATCATCGTTTCCATCCTGCGGACAATGTTCTGTCGTGGACACAATTCATCCGGCAGGGAAAACAGACTCCCCTCCCCTCTCCTTGCAGGGCAGATGACGATCTTGCCCTCATCTCCCATACTGGTGGCACGACAGGCAGTCCCAAAGGAGTCGTGTGTACGAATGGGAACGTCACGGCTCAGATGGTGCAACACCTGCACCACATCTCCGTGACCGACCGCGACCGCGACAAATGTTCGTTAGCGTCGCTTCCGCCATTCATCAACTACAGTTTGGTCAACATGATCCTGGAACCGCTCTCACTTGGCCTCTCTGTCGCATTGGTACCCGATTATCAGCCACAGGAATTCTTGACCTACCTGAACCGCTACCATTTTCATCTGGTGGGATCGATACCACCTTACTTGGAAGCCATCCTGTCTATTCCAGGAATAAGACAAGCCGACCTCTCCCCACTCATCTTGCTGGGTTCGGGTGGTGAACGGATGGAAGAAGAGACAGAAAAGCAGCTCAACAGTCTGCTCTCGGCATGTGGAGCCAAGATCCAGGTGATGAAAGGAGTAGGGATGACAGAATTCACCAGTGCAGCCACGCTCACGACCCCAGAACACAATGCCCTGGGCTGTGTGGGAATTCCCCTCTTTGCCACAAATTGCAAAATCATTGATGTGAACAGTGGCGATGAACTCACTTATAACCAAGAAGGAGAAATCTGTTTTGCAGGGCCTACGCTGATGGCTTGTTACTACGGCCATCCTGAGGCCACCGCCGCCATCATCTGTTCAGATGCCGATGGTGTCCGTTGGCTTCACACCGGCGATTTAGGCTATATCACCCCAGAAGGGATGGTGTATCTCACCGGTCGCCTGAAGCGCCTCATCCTGACGCGTGATGACAAAGGTGTCATCGCCAAAATTTTTCCCGACCGTATCGAAAAAGTAATAGAGACACATCCTGCTGTCAACGTCTGCTGTGTAGTCGGCAAACCACATACCGGCAACATTTCCCTACCCAAGGCATTTGTGGAATTGAAAAAAGCACACGAGGCAGATCAGACCGTCATCAAAGAACTCCTCCAACGGTGCCGGGAGGAACTTCCTTTATATATGGTACCCACAGAAATCGTCATTATCGGCCAGTTGCCTCGCACCACCCGAGGGAAAGTGGATTACAGAAAACTGGAATAATCATCTTTTGTCGGGGTACACCCATTCACGTTAAATCCTTAAAAAAACAAAATTTTATCTATATAATAAGGTATATGAATAAAGTTTTGCTTACTTTTGCGCCTCGAATAATCATTTTTTAGACATGCAAGACAATTTAGTGATAGTAGAGAGCCCCGCCAAGGCTAAAACCATAGAGAAATTCTTAGGCAAGGATTATAAGGTGATGTCGAGTTACGGCCATATCCGTGATTTGAAAAAGAAGGAAATCAGCATCAACCTCGATACCTTGACCCCCGATTACGAAATACCCGAAGAGAAGAAAAAACTGGTGAGCGAATTGAAGTCAGCCGCAAAAAAAGCCCAAAAGGTGTGGCTGGCATCTGATGAGGACCGCGAGGGAGAAGCCATCTCATGGCATCTCTGTGAAGTGCTCGGCCTTGATGAGGAGAAGACCAACCGTATTGTCTTCCATGAGATTACAAAGCCTGCCATCCTGAAGGCCATTGAAACACCACGCCATATTGACATGAATCTGGTGAATGCCCAGCAAGCACGCCGTGTGCTCGACCGTCTGGTAGGTTTTCGCCTCTCTCCTGTGTTGTGGCGGAAAGTCAAACCCGCCCTCTCTGCCGGCCGTGTGCAAAGTGTGGCGGTCAGACTCATCGTGGAACGAGAGCGCGAGATACAGGCATTCAAAAGCGAACCATACTATCGTGTGGGCGCCACCTTTATCCTGACAGACGATAACGGTCAGCACAGTGAGGTAAAAGCCGAACTGCCCACCCGTTTCAATACGCATGAGGAAGCCATCGCCTTCCTCGAGAAATGCAAGGATGCCACCTTCGTGGTGGACGCCGTCTCAAAGAAACCGCTCAAGCGCACGCCCGCTCCTCCCTTCACCACCTCCACCTTGCAGCAAGAGGCTTCCCGTAAACTCGGGTTCACCGTCTCGCAGACGATGATGGTCGCACAACATCTTTACGAGAACGGATTCATCACCTATATGCGTACCGACTCGGTCAACCTGTCCTCGTTGTGTATCAATGACAGCAAGCAAGAGATCATCAATCTCTATGGCCAGGAATACAGCAATCCACGCAACTACAAGACTCATACCAAGAGTGCCCAGGAGGCGCATGAGGCCATCCGTCCTACATACATGAGCAATACCAGCATCGAAGGCAACACACAAGAGCGCCGTCTTTACGACCTGATCTGGAAACGCACATTAGCCTCACAGATGGCAGACGCCAAGATAGAGAAGACCATCGTCAACATCATGATATTGCCTTCTGAAGGCGACAATACCCTCAAAAACAACCACGAAGAGTATTTTGTCGCCACGGGCGAGGTCATCACTTTTGACGGCTTCCTCAAGGCTTATCACGAATCGACCGACGAAGAGCCCAACGACGATGCCCTGCACATCCTGCCACCCATGAAAGAAGGTGATATCCTCGACCGCGAGTCGATCACTGCCACTGAGCGTTTCACTACCTGTCCGCTGCGCTACACGGAAGCCAGTCTGGTGCACAAACTCGAAGAACTGGGCATCGGCCGTCCTTCCACCTACGCACCTACCATCAGCATCATCCAGCAGCGCGAATATGTGCAGAAAGGTGACAAGAAAGGTACAGAGCGCACCTTCACCATCGATACGCTGAAAAAAGGAAAAATCGTCAGCACGACCAAAAAAGAAATCGTGGGCAACGAAAAAGGCAAGTTGCTGCCATCAGATACCGGTATCGTCGTCAACGACTTCCTCCTGACCTATTTCCCCGACATCATGGATTATGGCTTTACCGCAAATGTGGAAAAACAATTCGATAAGATTGCCGAAGGAAGGGCCAAATGGGAATCCATGATCAAGAAATTCTACAAAGATTTTGATCCCATCGTCGAGAAGACGATGAACATACGGGCAGAGCACAAGGCTGGTGAGCGCGAACTGGGCATCGACCCCAAGAGCGGACGACCCGTGTTCGTGAAAATCGGGCGCTACGGCCCCATCGTGCAGATCGGCTCAGCAGAAGACAGCGAGAAACCGCTTTTCTCACAACTTCCCGGAGAGATGAGCATGGAGAGCATCACACTTGATGAAGCACTTGAACTGTTTAAACTTCCCCGCACGCTCGGCAATTTCGAAGACACTCCCATCGTCATCGGCGCAGGCCGCTTCGGACCATATATTCTCCACGACAAGAAATACGTGTCGCTGCCAAAGACAGAAGACCCGCTGACCATCACATTAGATAGAGCCGTAGAACTCATCAGCGAGAAACGGGAACAAGAAAAGCAGCGCCACATGCAACATTTCGAAGAAGATCCTAAAATGGAGGTGATGAATGGCCGTTACGGTCCATATATCTGCTATGACGGGAAAAACTACCGTATGCCCAAGGCATTGCAGAGCAAGGCAGGACAACTGACCTATGAGCAATGCAAGCAGGTGATCGAGACGGCCAACAACAAAAAGAAATAATCCATGGTGAGAATCATCATCATCGGATACATGGGTGCCGGTAAGACTACCGTAGGAAAAGCACTCGCTCAACAAATGGGCATCACCTTCTACGACCTCGACTGGTATATCGAGAGCCGCATGCGCAAGACAGTGCCACAACTGTTTGCGGAATTTGGCGAAGAGGGTTTCCGGAAAATCGAGTACAACATGCTCCATGAAGTGGCTGAGTTTGAGGATGTCATCATCAGTTGCGGAGGAGGAACACCTTGTTTCTTCGACAACATGGAATATCTCAACAGCAAGGGTGAGACCATCTATCTCAAAGCCACACCCGAAGTGCTGCACCGTCACCTGATGATGGGAAAGACCATACGGCCACTGCTGCGCAACAAAACGCCAGAGGAAATGCTCCAGTTCATCACTGAGCAGTTACAGAAAAGGGAGCCCTTTTACCTTCAGGCACGTCATACCATCGACGTCAATCTTCTCGACACTTATGAGAAAATAAAAATTTCAGTGAGCACTATCAGACAACTGCTCGAAGTCTGAGATATCACCCAATACCTATTACACCCCTAAAAGCACATGAAAAAATGGACGATTGAAGACTCCAAGGAACTCTACAACATCAACGGATGGGGCACTTCCTATTTTGGAGTCAACGAGAAAGGCAATGTGTATGTCTCACCTTGCAAGGATGAGACCAAAATCGATTTGCGCGAAGTGATGGACGAACTGTCCTTGCGCGATGTCACACCCCCTGTGTTGCTGCGTTTTCCTGATATCCTCGACAATCGGATTGAGAAAACCTGGAGTTGTTTCAGAAAAGCCAGTGAGGAGTATCAATACAAAGGTGAGAACTATGTGGTCTACCCCATCAAAGTCAACCAGATGCAACCTGTGGTGGAGGAGATCATCTCGCATGGAAAGAAATTCAACCTTGGACTGGAGGCCGGTTCCAAACCAGAGCTCCATGCCGTCATCGCCATGCAATGCCAAAGTGATTCCATTATCATCTGCAACGGATACAAAGATCTGAGTTATATCGAACTGGCGCTGCTGGCACAGAAAATGGGCAAACAAGTATTCATCGTAGTGGAAAAGATGAATGAACTTGAGATTATTGCCAAAGTGGCCAAGAAACTCAATGTGAAACCCAATATCGGTATCCGTATCAAACTGGCTTCCTCGGGTTCCGGCAAATGGGAAGAGAGTGGCGGCGATGCCTCAAAATTCGGACTGACCAGTGCGGAACTGCTCGAAGCCCTTGAACAGCTCGACAAAAGAGGTCTTCACGACTGCCTGCGACTCATCCATTTCCATATCGGCAGCCAGATCACCAAAATACGCCGCATACAGACCGCTCTGCGCGAAGCATCGCAATTCTACATCCAACTCCACAAAATGGGCTATAACGTTGATTTCGTGGACTGTGGCGGCGGACTGGGTGTTGATTACGACGGCACACGCTCACCATCCAGTGAGAGCAGCGTCAACTATTCCATTCAGGAATATGTCAACGACTGTATCTACACCTTCGTGGAGGCAGCCAACAAGAACGGACTCCCTCACCCCAATATCATCACAGAAAGCGGCCGCTCGCTGGCTGCGCACCATTCCGTGCTGGTGATCGACGTGCTGGAGACCGCCTCACTGCCCGAGATGCCAGAAGAGTTTGAACCCGATGAGAACAGCCATCAACTGGTGAAAGACCTTTACGATATCTGGGACAATCTGTCACCTCGCAACGTGCTGGAAGACTGGCACGATGCCGAGCAGATCCGTGAAGAGGTGCTCGACTTGTTCAGCCATGGTATCGTCGACCTGAAAACACGTGCTGAGATAGAAGCCATGTATTGGAGTGTCTGCCATGAAATCAATATCCTCACCAAAGGCCTCAAACATATCCCTGAGGAACTGATGAATATCGACAAATTGCTGGCAGACAAATATTTCTGCAATTTCTCACTCTTCCAGTCTCTCTCCGACTCCTGGGCTATCGACCAACTCTTCCCCATCGTGCCCATCCAGAGGCTCGACGAGCGCCCCACCCGTCATGCCACCATCCAAGACATCACCTGCGACAGTGACGGTAAAATAGTCAACTTTGTCACCAACCGCAATAATTCACATTCCTTGCCTGTGCATGCGCTGAAGAAAAATGAGAATTATTATCTCGGCGTGTTCCTTGTCGGTGCTTATCAGGAGATTCTTGGCGACATGCATAATCTGTTTGGCGACACCAATGCCGTGCATATCAGCGAGAAAGACGGCTCCTACCGCATCGATCAGATTATCGACGGCGAGACGGTGGCAGAAGTGCTCCAATATGTGCAGTACGATCCGAAAAAACTGGTCCGTCAACTGGAAATATGGGTGACCAAGAGCGTGAAACAAGGTAAGATCTCTCTTGAGGAGGGCAAAGAATTCCTTTCCAACTACCGCTCTGGGCTTTATGGATATACCTATCTGGAATAGTATTAACAACCCTGTATCATGGAGAGACTATTTGTCGTGAAAGTGGGGGGTGCTATCGTAGAAGACGAAGCCCAACTGACCCAACTGCTGAATGATTTTGCCGCGATACCTGGCAAGAAAGTGCTTGTTCACGGAGGTGGCAGGAAAGCCACCAAGGTAGCAGCCCTTCTGGGGATTGAGAGCCAAATGGTGAACGGACGGCGTATCACCGATGCCCCCATGCTCGAAGTGGTCACCATGGTCTATGGTGGACTTGTCAACAAGCAACTGGTGGCACGGCTTCAGGCCATCGGCGTCAATGCCCTTGGTCTGACGGGGGCCGATATGCATGTGGTCCAAAGCCATCGCCGGCCATTGAAAGATGGTATAGACTATGGTTTTGTGGGAGATGTTGACCTTGTGGACGGCAAACGGCTCGCCACACTCATCGAAAGTGGCATCACCCCTGTCATGGCTCCCCTTACCTATGACGGAAACGGGTGCCTTCTGAACACCAATGCCGACACCATTGCCTCAGAGACCGCCAAAGCTCTCGCACCTTATTATGATGTCACACTGATCTTCTCGTTTGAGAAAAAAGGCGTCCTCGCCCAACCCGACAACGATGACAGCGTTATCCCTGTCATCACACGGGAAGATTTCATCAGATACCAGGCCGACGGCACGATCTCCGGCGGTATGATTCCCAAAATCGAGAATGCGCTCTCAGCTATCGACCAAGGGGTGCAACAAGTCATCATCACCCTGGCCACGGCCATCGATGGCCATCACGGCACCGTCATCAAAAAGTAATCCTGCTCTGATGAAGCACCCACAAGATTTCTTTCATTTACGTTTTTTTTCTTTATTTTTTCCCCTCTTTGTAACATTCCAGCCACTCATCCGTCATAATAACAGACAACGATGAAGAAAATCAGTTTCCGACACGATGTTCTGCCGTTGAAAGACGTGCTTTACAGGCTTGCGTTGCGCATCACGCTCAAACATGAAGAAGCCGAGGATATTGTGCAAGATACACTGATAAAAATCTGGAACAAGCGCGATGAGTGGGAGCAGATCGAGTCGATAGAGGCTTACAGCCTGACCATCTGCCGCAATTTGGCTCTCGACAGAATCAGACTGAAGTTAAGCCAGACGGAGTCGCTCGACAATTCGCATCTTGACACCCCAGATATGGGAGCAAGCCCATACGAACAGATGCTTCTGAAAGATCGTCTTGACTTGGTGAAACGCATCGTTGACACACTACCCGAAAAGCAACGCAGTTGTCTTCAATTACGTGACTTCGAAGGGAAAAGCTATAAGGAAATCGCCTCGATTCTCAACATCAGCGATGATCAGGTGAAAGTGAACATTTTCAGGGCCCGACAGGCCATCAAACAAAAATATCAAGCGATAGAAGGACATGGACTATAAATATATCGAACAACTACTCGAACGCTACTGGCTGTGCGAGACGACTCTCGAGGAAGAGAAGATCCTGCGCACATTCTTCAGCCAGGAGAACGTGCCCGTGAGCCTTCTTCCTTACAAAGATCTGTTCACCTACGAGGTGGCCGATGTGGCGACCAATCGTTTGGGTGAAGACTTTGACCGCAAGATGCTGGAACTGACAGGAGAGTCTACCGTGAAGGCACGCACCATCAGTCTCAACCAGCGTCTGCGCCCTCTCTTCAAGGCTGCTGCCATCGTCGCCATTATCCTCACCTTGGGCAACGCCATGCAGGTAGCGCTCAACCAGCCAGATCCCAATACCAATATCGCTGATGGCACACAGGTGGAAGAGATGAAAAAAGGTGAGTCGGTGGCTATCGCAGACACCATGAGGCAAGACTCCATGAAAATCACGGAGGCTCCCTTTATCAAATAGATACATTTCTATGCTTTCTCTATAAATATCAGATGTTTAGTAAAACAAAATGAAACTGTGAAGTTTCAATTCTCTCAAATTTTTCATAACATACTAACGTGACGTAAGACCGCTGCAAGTGCTTGCAGCGGTCTTTTAGTTGCGTGAGGAGGCTTTACGCATGCGCAGATGCAACTGCACGACGGCAGGCAAGAAAATCAACAAAGAGAAAACCACTGCCAGTGTCACCTTTACGGTACTTCCTCCCCACAAGTCGATGATACGCATGTCTACGGCTTGAGGATAAAGGTTGCATACGACATACGCCACGGTATTATTCACCCAATGCACCACAATACCTGGAATGACACTCCCTGTGCGGTAATACATCCAGCCCAACAACAGACCCAGACAAAAAGCATGTGGCATCTGTGCGGGATTGGCATGCACAAGGGCAAAAAACAAGGCAGAGAGTGCGATAGCCAGCCAATGTCTACGCATGCCATCCAACAACGCCCTGAGAATAGCCCCTCTAAACACCAGTTCCTCTACCAGTGGTGCGAAGATGCAAATCGCCAGATATCCCCATCGGTTCATCATCACATCCTTCAACATGTCGGAATTTAAATCGGGCAAGGGCACGATCTCAATAAACACCTCTGACGGAATGATGGTGCCCAGCGCTGCCACGGCAGCCCACAAACAGACGCCCCATGGCCGTGTGCGCAAATAAGACGGTGACACCCGGCACCATCGGGCACACAAGAAAACCACTAATGCCAACAGGCTGAAAACCGCCTGGACAACGATGGTCTGAGCCACATTCTTCACTGATGAGACCGACTGAATGGCCTGAATGGCTCCAGAAAAGCCCTTTCCCTCTACTACTGACCAGATAAAAATGACCAGATAATAAGCCAGCAACTGCAGGATCACAAACATGACGAGATACCATATCGCGTCAACTATCCTATTTCTCATAATTGTCTTTCTCCATCATTTTTTTGAGCGCTTTTTCTGCAGACAACACATCTTCTCCCATTTGTGCAGTCAACTCATCGATGTCAGTAAAAACACGCTCTTCACGTAAATATTCACATAAATCAACCCGAAGCAGATGGTCATAGAGATTACCCTCATAGCCGATGACATGCGCCTCGATGGTCAGTCCACCACCACCAAATGTCGGGCGGCACCCGATATTGACCACCGCTGGGCGACAATTCCCGAGTCCCTCGCCACTCACCCATGCCGCATACACACCATTGGGAGGAAGCAATTTGTGAGGTTCATCCAAGAGGATATTGGCAGTGGGATATCCCAACAAGCGCCCTTGCTGATGTCCGCCCACCACACGGCCAGAGAGACGGTAGCAACGGCCCATCATCAGGGTGATGGCCGGCATATCACCGTTGGAAACCATTTTCCGGATGAGCGAACTGCTCACCTCTGTGCCATGGATGGAAAAAGAGGTGCTGCTCATCACATCAACACCCCAACGCTTTCCATACGCCACATAGTCATCAAAACCATCGGTACGGTCGTGCCCGAAACGGTTGTCGTAGCCGATCACCAACTTTCGCACATGGAGTGCGTCACGCAACACCTGCCGCATAAAGGTCTCCGCATCCATCATCGCCATCTCTGAGGTGAAATGGAGCATCACACAATAGTCGATACCCGTGTGTGACAACTGTTCCAGTTTCTCATCCTTACTCATCAGCAGCTGAGGACAAAAGGCGGGGTCGACCACCTGCCTGGGATGCACGTCGAAAGTGATGACGACAGACGCCATCTGATCACGCCTGGCCTCCTCCATCAGTTGACCGATCAGGTGCTGGTGCCCCAGATGAACACCATCAAAAAAACCGATTGTCGCTACAGATGACGGTAAACGTGTATCGCCACAGTCATAGAATAACGTCTTCATGATTGCTCTTTCTGTTGAGGAATGTGTATGTTAGAGATGATTTCCACCAGTTCTGCGACGGTCTCCGCCCTGAGCATGGCGATACGTGTGGGGCGGAAATTAGGAATACCCTTAAAGATAGGACTTGCCGCCAGATGGCGCCGTGTGTGCAAAATGCCACGATATTCGCCTATCCGGTCTACATTGATACGCAACTGCTCCAAGAGCACCTGCCGTTTCCAATCAAAGTCCATGGCAGGGTCGGGCGCCTCACCATCGAGAAACCTTCTGATCTCCCTAAATATCCAGGGACAACCAAACGTGGCCCTTCCCACCATCACGGCATCCACCCCATACTCATCGAATGCTTTTGCTGCCTCTTCTGGCGAAGTGATGTCACCATTGCCTATGATGGGTATATGTATACGCGGATGACGGCACACCTCGGCGATCGGCTCCCAGTCAGCATGTCCCGTGTACATCTGTGAACGTGTGCGGCCATGGATGGTCAACGCACTGATGCCGCAATCCTGCAACTGTTCGGCCAAGTCACCGATGATAATATGTTCCATATCCCACCCCAGACGAGTCTTCACCGTCACAGGTACGTTCACCGCCTTCACCACTTCACGGGTGATCTCCAACATCAACGGGATATTGCGCAGCATACCTGAACCGGCCCCTTTTCCGGCCACCTTCTTCACAGGACACCCGAAATTGAGGTCTATGAGATCTGGATGCACAGCCTCCACGATACGTGCAGCCTCCACCATGGCCTCCACATCCCGGCCATAGATCTGAATGCCCACAGGGCGTTCCTCATCACTGATGGTCAGTTTGGCCACCGTACTATTCACCGACCTTACCAAGGCCTCAGCACTCACAAACTCCGTATAGACCATGGAAGCGCCAAAACGTTTACATAAGAGCCGGAAACCAATATCTGTCACATCCTCCATCGGTGCGAGAAACACCGGCTTTGGTCCAAAAGAAATAGGTCCTATCTGCATGATGTCATCGCTTAATTCAGAAGGTGGTACATACCGCCAGCCAACGTGCGTATCATTCCTTTCATCTCCATCTCAAACAACACACCTGTCAGCTTGTTAACGGGAATGCCAGTCTGCACAGACAACATATTGAGATGCAAATCGTTATGAATACTTAAAACCTTTACCACCGCTTCCTCATCAGCTGTCAGTTCAGTAAATATCTGTCGTTCTATCCCTTCTTTCCGGGCTTTCGCCAGTTCGGCATCTCCTTCCCACCCCATGGCCTTGACAAAGTCTGTGGCATCGGTCAAGAGTGCAGCCACATTATCACGGATGAGGTGGTTGCACCCTTCGGAATAGGTGTCGCCCACCCGACCGGGAAAAGCAAAGACATCACGGCCGTATCCTCGTGAGATATCAGCGGTGATCAGTGCTCCCCCATGAGATGCACTCTCTATCACGATACAGGCATCCGACATGCCTGCCACGATGCGGTTGCGCCTCACAAAGTTGATCTTGTCTGCATTGGTACGGGTCATAAACTCGGTGAGCAATCCTCCGTTGGTGACCATCTCTCTCGCAGTAGACAGATGACGGGGTGGATAAAGATCATCAAGACCATGAGCGAGCACGCCCACTGTAGGAAGATGTGAGGCCAGTGACTGCCGGTGGGCACAGATGTCCACGCCATAGGCCAATCCGCTCACCACCAACACATTGGGGCACAAGGTCGCCAAATCTGTGATAAAACGGCGGATGAGATCCTGTCCGTAGACCGTGCATCTGCGTGTGCCCACGATGTTTACGACACGTGTGGTATTGAGGTCTGCGTTGCCTTTATAATAAATCACAAGAGGGGCATCGTCGCATTCGGCAAGCCGTTTCGGATAATCAGGGTCAGAAATGACGATGGGCCGTATGCCGTTGGCCTGGTCATACCGCAACTCCTCCTCTGCCCGAGTCATGATCGCGGCACTGTCGCGCAGCACATCAACCAATTTCGGTGTGGCCTCAGGCAAGATATCTCGGATTTCACGACTATGCTCTATTATAGCGGCAGCATTGCCCACCTTTCGATACAACTGCATGATCGAGGCAAGGTGGTAGTAACCAATCCTCGCCAGAGCCATCGCAGACAGGGTTTCTCTTACATCGGTCATGATTGTGCGATAAATGACTTAAACACTTCATCATACTCGCTGGTGGGCACCAACTGGTTGTTGACCAGACTGACCAATTCGACACGTGCGATAAATGCCAGTTTCTCATCAGAAGCACGATAGATATGTTGGTCGAAAACAAACCGCGCCCCCTCCTTGTGTAAAGCCAGTCTTGAGATCATCTCATCGTCACATCTCAACGGTATCTTATACTGAAGGGTCATACGTGCCACCACGGCATCAATCCCCCGGCGGTGCATGTCGGCGAAACTCACACCCAGACTTCTTAAAAAGAGATGACGGGTGTGCTCTATGTAATGCAGATAGTTGGCATTATTGACAATACCCTCTATATCACATTCATAATCACGCACTTCCATGCGTGTCTCAAAAATATATTTCTTGTCTTTCATTCGTCAGTTGATTCGTTGGGAAAATCTGTTTTCCTCATGTATTCAAAACCGATGCGGCAATGCAGGCAATCTTTCTTGTCGCAATAGACCTTTTTTAGTTGGATGAGGGCCTGGCTATCGCCGGCATTTTCTGCTTTCAACCCACAATCTTGCCACATCCGCACGATATTGTTGTCTTCCGCACGCAACTGTTCGAGCAAATCGAAGGCACGGTCACACAGCGTGTCGTCACCACGATAGCGCCCATAAGCGAAGAGCATCGGAATAGCGGTGTTGATCATCAGCAGATTGATGGAGAAGGGTGACATATGTTTGCTGTTTTTCGCACTCTCACTCCCAAAGACATAATGGGTTTCCCAATAGGGAGTCACCTTTGTGGCGAGCACCTCAGACAGTTCCTTGACGGTCTTACATTCCACCAGTTGGCTCAGGCTGGCCTTCCGGGCATGATAAAGGTAAGCCAATTGTGAGATGCGGATATGCGGAAAGTTCTGAGGGCGCATTCTCAGAAACCGCCATTGCTGGTGGTCGATAGGCTTCAATCCAAACTTATGTGCCAGATAGAGATACTCATTGCGCAAGCGGGTGAAATACCCATCCTGAAGCGCCGCCTGCTGATAGCGTGCCGGAACAGCACTGATGTCGAGCAGTCCTGCCTGTCCGAGAAAGATAGCCTCCACCTGCATCAGATCATCCCGGTGATGGTCTACAGCATGGAGCGGAATATTCCTTGCCCACAACTCAAAAGCATCACCGTTGACACCAAAACCATAGTTGCGCGCTAAAGTGGTGAAATAGGCCGCTTCCCATGAACCGTCACAAAGTGCGACACGCTGCCGTATGGCCGTCGTCTTCTGCTCCAACCGTTCTGTCTGCAGAGCACTCATCCAACTGTGTATGATCAAGCGTGAGAGGTGAGGCACGATGCGGTAACATGGTGGATAATGGTCGGTGCTGATGAGTTCCTGATAATGCGTCGTGACATGCTCGGGAACGGACAGTTGCATCTGAGGTGGAGTGAGACCATTGTTCGTCTTCACGATAGCATCGACCACGCCACAGACATGCAACACCACATTGTCGTAGGATGGATCATGGTCATGACCATGCAGATACCAGTCACTCGCCTTGTCGTGGATTTCCACATTACCCACCCATAGCGTGCCGTTGATTTTCACTTTGGCATTAAAGAAATCAGGGCCAGCGTGCATGTTATGCAATCCCGGGTCGATCACCTCCACACTGAGATGGTCGACGGTCTGAAGAGGAGCGAGAGGAAACAGCTTGTGCTTCCAGCAGTAATGCAGCAATGCTTCCATAGATGAGCGATAACAGCCAACAAAAGTAATGAAAAAAAACTGGATAGCCATGATTTCTTGGTCATTTGCGAATAATTTCATACTTTTGCAAAAATTTTATAGACATCCATGACAAAGAAAAATTTTAAGCGGACGACCGTCACCGCAGCATTGCCCTATGCCAACGGCGGCGTGCACATCGGTCATCTTGCCGGTGTTTATGTACCGGCCGACATCTATGTGAGATACTTGCGGCTGAAGAAACAGGAAGTGGTGTTTGTCGGAGGCAGCGACGAGCATGGTGTGCCCATCACGCTCCGGGCGCGTCAGGAAGGCATCACACCACAGGATGTGGTAGACCGTTATCATCAGATGATCAAAGATTCGTTTGAGCAGTTTGGTATCTCATTCGACATCTATTCCCGCACCACCTCCAAGACCCATCATCAGTTTGCCGCTGACTTCTTCCGCAAACTGTACGACGAGGGGAAACTCATCGAGAAGACCAACAAGCAATATTACGACGAGGAAGTTCAAGCCTTCCTCACCGACCGTGACATCATCGGCGAATGCCCGTATTGCCACAAAGAAGCCTATGGCAACCAGTGTGAGAACGGCTGCGGTCGTGACCTCTCTCCCGAAGAACTGATCAATCCGAAAAGTCGCCGTAGCAGCAGCACGCCCGTGCTCCGCGACACCAAGAACTGGTATCTGCCTCTCAACGAGTATCAAGACTGGCTGAAAGAGTGGATTCTTGAAAATCACAAGGAGTGGCGCTCCAACGTCTATGGCCAGTGCCGTTCATGGCTCGACATGGATCTTCAGCCCCGTGCCATGACCCGCGACCTCGACTGGGGCATCCCTGTCCCTGTGGAGGGTGCTGAAGGCAAGGTGCTTTATGTGTGGTTTGATGCTCCTATCGGTTATATCTCCAACACCAAAGAACTCTGCGAGCGCGATCCTGAGCGCTGGGGCAGCTGGCAGAAATGGTGGCAGGATGAAGACACCCGCCTCATTCATTTCATCGGCAAAGACAACATCGTTTTCCATTGCATCATCTTCCCGGTGATGATGAAAGCACATGGCCAATATATCATGCCCGACAACGTGCCTGCCAATGAGTTCCTCAATCTGGAGGATGACAAAATCTCAACGTCAAAAAACTGGGCCGTATGGTTGCATGAATACCTCACGGATTTGCCTGGCAAACAGGATGTGCTGAGATACGTACTCACTGCGAATGCGCCAGAGACCAAAGACAACAACTTCACATGGAAAGATTTCCAAGACCGCAACAACAATGAGTTGGTGGCTGTCTATGGAAACTTTGTCAACAGGGCCTTGCAACTCACCAAGAAATACTGGGCCGGCATCGTGCCTGCCTGCGGCGAGCTGACCGATACCGACCGTGCCACGCTGGAGGAATTCAAGGATGTCAAGTCAAAGGTGGAGAACCTGCTGGAGGAATTCAAATTCCGTGATGCCCAGAAAGAAGCGATGAATCTGGCACGTATCGGCAACCGCTACATCACGGAGTGTGAGCCATGGAAAGTATGGAAGACCGATCCCAAGAGGGTGGAGACCATCCTTTACATCTCCTTGCAACTGGTGGCCAACCTCGCGATAGCCTTTGAACCGTTCCTGCCATTCAGCAGCAGCCGTCTCAGAGGAATGCTCAACATCGACCACTTTGACTGGGATCAACTGGGTCAGACCGACATTCTCAAACCTGGTCATCAGCTGGCAGAGCCTGCCCTCCTGTTTGAGAAGATTGAGGATGATGTCATTGACCTGCAACTCAAGAAACTCGAGGAGGCCAAGAAAGCCAATGAGGCGGCCAACTACAAGGCACCCGAGGTGAAACCGACCATCGACTTTTCGGAGTTTGAGAAACTCGACATCCGTGTGGGACGTGTGAAAAACTGTGAGAAGGTGAAAAAAGCCAACAAGCTGCTCAAATTTACCCTCGATGACGGCAGTGGCACCGACCGCACCATCGTGAGCGGTATCGCCAAATACTATGCTCCGGAGGAACTGATCGGCCGTGACGTGCTGTTTATCGCCAACCTCGCCCCACGCAAGATGATGGGCATCGAGAGCCAAGGCATGATCCTCTCTGCCGAGAACTACGACGGCGACCTCAGCGTCACAACGCTGTTGAAGGAGGTGAAACCAGGAAGCCAGGTGAAATAAAGCCCAATATCATACCAGCCATAAAGAAAGCCAGTGCGAAAAACACTGGCTTTCTTTATGTTGATAAGATCTTCTCTTCTTATGGCTTTAATCATCTCCACCACCGAAGGAATTCTGTTGCTCCATATCCTCCTGTCCTTCTGAGTCGTCCTGTCTTTCCTGACCATCACGTGATTTCCGTTTCATATTGCCGAAATTCCAAGTAAGGGTGAAGTTGACCGTACGACTCTGCCGCCAATTTTTCTGATGTCGGGTGAAGGTGTCGCCACTGGTATAGGTCTCCCATTTCCGTGAGTCAAGCACGTCACGGCAGTTCACTGACAATGTCAGTTTCTTGTTGAAGAAACTCTTTCTTACGCCTAAATTGATACCGTAGTTGGGTTTTCTGTATCCCTGTGTAATGACCTGTTTTGACCTGTAATTGGCCGTAGCCTGCACGGAGATATCGTATGGCAATCTGACACTGGCCTGCATGCGCACATTCCAAGTGAAATTGTCATTGCTCTCTCCTGTCACCGTCTGTCCGTCGATAAAATATGAGAACCCATTGAGTTTATAATAGTAGAAGTTGGCTGAGGTGGAGAGGTCGATGATCCGAAACAATTTGTTCTTGGCGGTCAGTTCCAATCCGCTGCTCGTACTGCGAGCGACATTTTCCGACGTCGAATACATCTTCCCTTCACTCTGGTTATGCCAACTGATGCGCTGCATGACATCGGTAGTGGGTCTGTAATAAGCGCTCACCAGCAATGAGTGCTCGGTCCAAGTGCGCAAATAGTTGATAGAAAATAGGTTGGAGTATTCCGGTGTGAGGAGAGGGTTACCAAACGACACCATGGAGGCGTCACTGGTATTGCGGAAGGAATTGAGCTGGCCACCCCATGGTCTGCGGAGCCTTCTGGTATAATTGAGTTGCAGTTGGTCGTTGTCGGTCATCTGATACGACAGGAAGAGGCTCGGGAACAGTTGGAAATAGTCTTTTTTGAACGGTTTGTCTCGTTTGGAAGCATCATGCTCCTGTTCCCAGGAATAGCTCTCCGTATTCACCTTCCAGTATTCTCCGCGGAGTCCGGCCATGATTCCCACCTTGCCCAATTTGTAATTGAGTGTGGTATAGAACGCATGGATATGGTTGTCGTAGATAAACCGGTTGTAATAAGTCTTGTCTTCCACTTGATGGATACCCTCCCATGAGGTGTTGTCCATATAACTCTCCTGCGGAGTATTCTCATGTGAGAGCCGTGCCTGATAACCAGCCTGCAACTTCATCTTCTCGGTGATGGGGTTCTCATAATCGAGTTTGATTTCCCAATGGCGGTTATTCATGTTCATCGGCCTCGAATGATAGTCATAGGTTGTGGGTTGCTGAGGGTTATAATACACCGTGGAGTCGCGGTAGATATTGTCATTGTCACCGCCCCAAGTATCAAAACTCACCAGGAAATCGATGAAATGGGTGTCAGTGAACTGGTGTCTGTAGTCCAATTCCAGGTTGTTCATTTTCATCTTGCCCCGTGAGGTGTTGCGTCTGAGCATCATATAGGTGTCGGTTGTCGTTCCCAAGACACCATAATGATAGGGAGTCGTGTTCCAGTTTTTCCGCTGCCCTCTCATTAGCATTCCACTGAGCGAGATATCGTCTTTTGGAGTGGCATGCAGCGTCAGACCGGCTCGGGTGAAAAGGTTGTTGCCCATGTTCTCCGACTCACTATTATAATACTGATATTGGTGGGTATTGAGATATTCCTGGGTGCTCGTGCCACCACCGACAGATTGTTGGTGACGGTATCCCACATTGGCGTAAGCGTCGATGAGCGGACTGTTATAGTTGATGTTGAAACTGGTATTGGCACCGCCACGAGTAGTGGCTCCCACCTGTACAGAACCATAATAACCGGCGCGACGGTCTTTTTTCAGAATGATGTTGATGATACCAGCACTACCCTCGGCAGAAAACTTGGCAGAGGGATTGTCGATCACTTCGATACGCTCAATGCTCTCAGCAGGCAACTGCTGCAAGACCTCGGCCCGGTTGTCGGAAGTGAGTCCGCTGGCCTTACCGTTAATCCACACCTCCACGCTGGAGTTGCCTCTAAGCGACACATTACCGTCATTGTCGACCTCCACAGAAGGGATGTTCTCGAGCACGTCACTGGCAGACCCTCCCGCATTGGAGATATCCTGGGAGACATCGAATGACTTTCGGTCGACCTCCAGTTTCATAATGGCTTTCTGTCCGGTGACAGTGACTTCTTTCAACTGGTGAGCATCCTCAGAAAGGTAGAGAGCATTGAAATGTTGCTCACTCTTGGCTTTCGAAATGGTGAAATTGCGGGTGATGTTTTTGTAACCTACAAACGACACCGCCAGCACATAATTGCCATTGGCAAGATTGTTGATTTGAAAATGGCCATTCTCATCGGTGATGGCCCCTGCCACCATCTTGGAATCACCAGCCTTGTTAACAACTACATTCACAAACCCAAGGGGTTCATCATTAGCTTTGTCCAGCACTTTTCCACGCACCAGACCTTGGGCATTGGCCATCATCACTTCAATCACCAATGCCAATAACATATAGAATCGATTCATAACTGCATATTTGACTATTTTGCATATAAATAGTTTAATTCGGAACTCATCATTCTTTCTTTTTTGTTTATTATCGGCTCCTGTTTATCTGAGTTTTATTGGCATTGGATGTGTGGACTTTAGGCCATACACAGACCAAAGAAAAAACTCTTTCGTAAAAAAAAGCACATTTTTTGCATTTTTGCAAAGAATCCGCCAAACTTTCATTACCTTTGCACCCGGTATGGTCTGATAGTTCAATGGATAGAACAAGTCTCTCCTAAAGATTAGATCCGGGTTCGATTCCCGGTCGGACCGCCTTGACGCACCGAGCCTGCCGTGATTGGCAGGCTCGGTGCTTATATGTACCATAAGACCATAGGATTTATCTGATCAGGATTTTCTTGTTGCCCTTGACATAAATGCCTTTTCCCAATGAATCTCTGCTGACACGGCGCCCTTGGAGATCATAGACCTCATGATTGTTCTTCTGTTATTCCGTCATATCTTGGATACCCGACAAACCGGTGATATACTCAATACCCTTGGCGGCATCGATTTTACCATAACCGAAACGGTCGGGAGAGGCAAGCGTGTAACTGTCGTTTAATGCGGTTTCCTTCATCACTTCTTTTATTTCATCGATGGTAAGGTTGGGGTTGGCCTGCAGCCAAAGGGCAACGACACCACTCACGACAGGACAAGACATGGAAGTGCCACTCTCGGAACTATAGGGAATACCTTGCCACTGCATATTGTCGAGCACATGCTCGCTCTTCAATATATTATAATGGTTCCAAGAGGAGACGACAAAAAAGCCAGGCGCACAGATAACGGGTTGCGTGATGCCATTCAACATGGTGCTATAACTGGAGAAAAAGGCGATGTCATCTATTGTCACACTGTTTTTGTAATTGACAGGAGACTCATTGTAAGTACGCTCAATATTGTTGGCCCCTTCCGAAACCACGAGGATGTCCGACTGCCAGTCGATTTTCTTCGTGTACGAGTTGTAAAATTTCACTTGCACGCTGACATCACCTCCTTTGCGGGTATAACCACAAAAACTCGATTCAATATTTTTCCACCCAAGACTTGCCTCGTTGGGAAGAAACGTCTTGACAATCGTATCCGTCTCATTGAACTGATAATAGATGTGTATCGGACTGCCACCCTCATTTCCAACAGATATCACAGGAATGAGGGAAGAGGAAATCTCCTCTATGATTTCAGAAACCGTGCCAGGCCCATCATGAGGCCCATCATGGCTGTTGGCACTGAAATTCAGCACCGTTGGCTGTCCGCTCTGTTTGGCATAGTTGGCAGCAAACATCAACGATGTCTCCAAAACAGCATACATGATATCCGGATCATCCTCATTTACATAATCACCCATAGGGATGAGCACAAGATCTGCTTCGGGTGCCATTCCGCCAAATCCTTGCGGAGATAAAGTACCTGCTGCGATGCCGGCAGTATGGGTACCATGTGATTCGTATGCATAGTCTGTCGTCAGTGATGCGATCAGTTCCGGAGTGTCGTAGACAGATCCTGGGAAAGTAATCGTACCGGCATCAGGATCCTCAACGGTGAAAGGACTTCCCCCATCCATTCCCTGCATATAGACAGCCTTGATGCGCGACTGTCCGAGACTATCCTTGAATGCCGGATGCTGAAAATCAAAACCGACATCCAAGACACATACGGTGACTCCCTTTCCTGTAAAAGAAAACTCCTTCTGTAATGCATTGGGACCATTGAGTTGGTTGACCTTCACCACCTCACGGGTGATATCGCTCTTGAAACAAGGTTTCTTACCCGTATCAACACGTCTGACACCTTCTATACGCTCAAGAGCAGCCACACTGTCCATCGGCAAGGAGATGACAGCCTGTTGACCCAATATTGCCTGGATGGTTGCCCCCGCCATCCTCATTTGCCGATAGGTCTCAGCGGCATCCGTCTTGTTGACCTTCACAATGAGCCGGAGGTCATTGGCAATAGGTGTGCTCGAGGGTGCTTGGTGCTTCTTCATCCGCTGCTCCATCTTCATTTTTTTCCTTACCGATACGGAGCATGGCTTGGGGCGTCTGTTTCGACTGTGCCATCACCATCATACAGATGGTCAACAGCCACATGGAAAGAGTTGTTCTTCTCATCTTCTATTCGTGTACTAATCCAGCCACAAATATAAGAAAAACAATTCTTTTCACAAGCATTTTCAGGCTAAAAAGTGAGGATAGCAGTAATCATGGTCAGAGTTCAAGCAGACGTGAATCCAAGTCTTTTCCCTTGCCTTCCTCGCCGAAAATCTTCTTATGGATTCTGGATCTGGTGTTCGATATATTGGACTTGTCCATCCCCATGATGGCGGCGATATTCTTGGGTTTGAGTCCCAACCTGATGAGCAGACAAATTCTTCGGTCGGTGATGCTGAGTTTCTCTATCGAGTTGACGAACGCATAGTATCTGGGATGTTCCTTTGCAAACATCTGTTCAAGTGCTTTCCATTGTTCAGCAGAGATTTTCTTGTTTGTCAGATTGGAGATGTGAATGATTTCGTCGTATATATTCGTCTTGGAAAGTCTCTCGTTGATATCTTGTAAAGATTCGGCTTCCTCCATGTCCTCCATTTGATCATTCAATTGCTTTATCTCGTTATTAAGTTTTATCAGTTGTAGATCCTTTTCCTCCAGAGTGGCTTTTTGTTCCATTTCATTCCTTTTCAGTTCCTTTTGTTTGCGGTGCAAGGTCTTACGAAGGTATGCTACGGCAATGCAACCCAAAATGAGCATGAGTACAAGGCATAGCAAGACGGACTGGAAGCGACTTTTCATCTTAAAGTAGTCGATCTCTGCCTTTCTGACTCTTTTTTCCTTCTGGTTGAAGTCATACATCTTTTCCATCCTCTGTGCGTTCTCAAGATAACTTCTCGCATGTAAAGAGTCATTATATTCTTCCGCAAGTAAAGCATATTTTGCCATAGAGTCAGGCTTACCTGTTTTTCTGTACAACTCATACAGACCTTTGCTTGCGGCATGGATGCAGTTGTAGTTTTCCTTGCCGATCTTTTCGGTCTCATCCAAACTGGCTGACCGCATGCATTTCCTAAACAAGGCCTCGGCAATGGTGTTCTCGCCGATTCCGAGGTGATACATTCCTTTCACATAATAATAATGCTCTTTTCCCCGTCTTATCTCTTTGTTTTTGTCAAAAAAGCCAGATTTGCTTTCATATTCCCTGATGTTTCTTGCTGCCATTGGATAGTCTCCGTTCTCCACGTTGAAAGGTATGACCCATGCCAGTGACATTGCCGCCATGTCATCATACCCTAAGTCCCTGTACATGCATGATGCTACAAATCCCACGACTGCCATGGAATCGGTTTTCCCGAGACATTCGTAAGCCATGGCTCTTTTCTCATAACATTGGATGGCTGCAAGCGTATCACGTGCTCTCATGGCTACCCGGCGGGCATCATCAAGGGCGTCCAGCACCTCTCCTGGCATATTCTGGTAATAAAGCAGAAGCGATTTGTTCAAATGAACCCTGCACAGGTTTTTGAAATCACAGTCAGCAGAAGAGGTGTCGGCGCACAATGCAGCCTGCTCGTAATCGGATAATGCAGGCAGGGCCTCTCCCATGTCGTAATGCGCCCTTCCAAGAAGATAATGAGCCAGCATACGTTCATTAGGGGTACCGTGATGGTCGTAGTAATCAGCAAGTATGAGCTGAAGACTATCTGTTTGGAAAACGGTGTCACATTTGTTCTGTGCCATGAGGCGCAGGAGTTGCCAGCGTCGGAGACAGCTCTTGGAGAGGCTTTCTGCATAGGGCTCCAATGCGTTGAGGATAACGAGGGCGGAGTCGGGATTCACGTTCATCAACGAATCGGCCTTCATCAACGTCTCGTCGTATTTCCCTTTCCATGTACAGGCATTGAGA
>JAEEGL013652275.1_pt1 | contig 61038 bp, 52 predicted proteins | sample 9134231 | NCBI WGS metagenome assembly JAEEGL01 (sample SAMN16246548, study PRJNA631951) | gut metagenome | biome: gut microbiome; feature: rumen; material: fiber-attached | host: Bos | place: Iran: Karaj | collected 2018-10
GTCCGTGTCGGTGATGCTCATCGCGGGCTTCCTCATGACGCGCATCACCAAGCTCTTAAAGCTCCCCAATGTGACCGCTTACATTGTGGCCGGGATCCTCATCGGACCCTTTTGTCTGCATCTCGTACCGGATACGATCGTATCCGGTACGGATTTTCTGCCGGATATCGCTCTGGCCTTTATCGCGTTTTCCACGGGGGAGTTCTTTCGGCTGGATACGCTGCGAAAGAACGGACCGCGGGTCATCCTGATCACGCTGGCGGAGGCGTTTCTCGCCACGATCCTGGTGTTTGTGCTGTGCGTGAACATCCTGCACCTGCCGATGACCTTTTCCGTGGTCCTCTCGGCGCTGGCGGCGGCGACCGCTCCGGCCTCCACCATGATGACGATCCGGCAGGTCCGTGCCAGCGGAGAATTTGTCGACACGCTGCTGGAAGTGGTGGCGCTGGACAATATCCTGGGGCTCGTGGCTTACAGCGCCGCGATCTCCATTGCCAAAGCGCAGATAAACGGAGATGCGGTGGAAATCTCCGGCATCCTGATGCCCGTTGTCACGATCCTCATGACCCTGATCGCGGGCGGGCTCTTCGGAGCCGTCACGGCACTCATCATGAAGGTGAGGCATTCCACGGACAACCGGCTGATCATCTCGGTCACCATGCTGTTCACATTCTGCGGTATCTGTGCCCTGATCGAGACATCGCCGCTGCTTGGCTGCATGACCATGGGTATGGTCTACATCAATCTCACGGATGATGAGCGGCTCTTCAGGCAGCTGTCCTATTTCAATCCGCCGATCCTGATGCTGTTTTTCGTGCGCTCCGGGATCTCCTTTGATCTCTCGGCGCTGTTCGCCGTCAGTGACGCGGTGGGATCCGTCCCGCTCATCGCCGTGGGCATCGGATACTTTCTGGCGCGTCTGACCGGCAAGTATGCCGGTGCGTTTCTCGGTTCTCTTTCCGTGCGCGCATCGGCTTCCGTCCGCAACTATCTGGGAATGGCCCTCATCCCGCAGGCCGGGATCGCCATCGGTCTGGCGGAATTGGGTGCCAGGACACTGCAGGGAGACAGCGGGAGAGCGCTGCAGACGATCATTCTGGCTTCCAGTGTGCTCTATGAGCTGATCGGTCCCGTGTGTGCCAAGGCGGCCCTGTATCTGTCCGGATCCTATACCAACGATCTGGATGAGATCGCGGGGCAGGACGCGGCCAATAATGATGAAGCCGTTGATCCGGTGGAGGAACTGATCGGACAGATCAACAGGATCCAGCAGGATCTCGCCGGGGAGCGGGTGGATGCGGACGAGCGGGTATTCTCGGAAGAAGCGGATCAGTACTTTCTGGATCAGGCCGGTGAGAATGCCTCCGGGAAGAAGGATAAGGAAAAAGCCAAGGACAAGTCATCCGGCAAGAAGCGGAAGAAAAACGGCTCAGCCGGCAAGAGCAAAGGAGAGAAGAAATGAGTCCGGAAACCGGAGAGATCATCATAAGGATCTGCCTCGCCGTGGCTTTATCCGCCGTGATCGGCTGCGAGCGGTCATTAAAGCTGCATTCCGCGGGTCTGCGCACCTTTATGGTGATGGCGACCGCTTCCTGCGCCGCAATGCTGACGGAACGGATGCTCCTGTCCGGTGACATCGCAAAAGAGGGCAGCGGAGGATTGTATCTCATCTCCGCCGCCGTGCTGATCGGCGGGGCATCCATCAGTGTGCACGCGCTGTTCCGCAACGCGCGCAATCAGATCCAGGGACTGACCACCGCGGCGGCCCTGTGGGGATGCTGTGTGATCGGCATGGCCTGCGGTGCGGGGTTTTATGTGATCGCCGTGTTCTCCGCGCTGATGCTCTTACTGTGTCTGATCATGATGCCCTGGATGGAGGATCTCTTAAGAGAACACGCCAACCGGTTTGAGATCCACCTGGAACTGGTGGAGAGCACCTATCTCAAGGATTTCATCACTACGCTGCGGAGACTGGGGCTCAAGATCGACGATATCGAGCTGAACCGTTCCTACCGGGAATCAAAGCTCAGCGTATACTCCATTTCGCTCTCCATAGATTCGCCGGAGCTCAAGAAGTATAAGTCACACAGCCAGATCATCGAGGCGCTTTCTTCACTTGACTATGTGCTGCATATCGAGGAGATGTAGAAGAGGTGGAACTTTGTCTGATCCGCCACGGCAGGACCGGGTGGAATGAAAAAGGATGGTTTCAGGGGCAGACGGATGTGCCGCTCTCTGATACCGGCAGAGAACAGGTAAGAGCTGCCGCGGAGCGCTTCCGCGCGGAGGGGATCACCTTTGACCGGGTGGTCTCGAGTCCGCTCGTCCGTGCCGTGGAGACGGCTTCCATCGTGACGGGCCTGCCCATGGAAGAGATCCCGACGGATCCCAGGATCCGGGAGATCGAATTCGGGATCTTTGAGGGGACGGATTTCTTCAAGCCGGATTATCCGGGGTGGGAGCAGGATGAACTGCCCTTTCGCGGACTGTTTGAGGCGCCGGAGAAGTACACGCCGCCGCCCGGCGGAGAGGATTTCACGCACGTCCTTGCGCGTACCCGCTCATTTCTTGCGGATATGCAGAAGCTTGCGGCATCACCCGGTGCCCCGGGACGGATCCTCGCGGCCTGCCATGGCGGGATCATCCGCGCGCTCCATGTGGCGGCCGGACTTGCGGAGCTTCACGGTATCTGGGACATCAAGGTGGAGAACGGCCGGCTGTTCGTATTTGTGATGGATGGGGAGCATATCCGCATCAATGATGGCGGGGTATGAAAAAGCGGGTCAATAACAAGATCAGTTTCCGGATCGCGATGATCGTGGGTATCGTTGTCACGCTGGCGATGCTGCTTTTGTTTGCCGTCGTAAATCTCAATCTCTCCATGGAACTGACGAACAGAGTCAAGCGGGATATGAATCTGATCGCCAAGGACAGGTCACAGATCATCGAGACTTATATTGAGGGATGTGTGGAGATGATCGACGCGTATGCCAGGACCCCGGAGATCCGTGAAGTGTTAAAGAGCGGACGTGATCCGGAGGCGATCCGCAGAGCGCGCAGTTTTACTGAGGGTTTTGCTGAGGCATATGATCATATGGAGGGGCTTTATGTGGCCGAGTGGGATACCTATGTGCTCGCCCACATCAATCCCGACAGTGTGGACAAGACATTCCGCGATGCCGTATCCGCCGCGGAACTGGAGGAACAGATCCGGACGAAAGGACATGCGTTCTGCACCGGCATCGTCCGTGCGCCGGTGACCGGCAAGATGGTGATCCCGCTGTATGCACCGGTCTGTGATGAGTCGGGCCGGGCCATCGGCTTCGCGGGCGCCGCTTTTTATACGGACGGACTGGGGGAGCGTCTGAGATCCGTGAATGATGAGACTGCCGATGTCGAGTATTCCCTGATCAATGCCGCGGACGGGACTTATATCTTTGATGACGATCCCGATATCGTCGGAAGCGTGTGCATGGATCCCGTGATCCTGGATCGTCTGCTCGGCTTCCACAACGGGGAGTATCCGGACAATGTCGCCACATTCTCCGACCGGATGCGGGCGGGGAGCTGCTATTATATGGCAGACAGGGACTGGATCTTTGTGGTGACGGATCCGGGAGCGGACACCTTTGATGTGGTAAGCCGGGTCCGCCTGAGCCTGATCGCCATCATGGTCATCGTGACGCTCCTCATGGTCGTGCTGTGCGCATACTGTGTCGACCGGCTGACAAAACCGGTGGTCGCGATCAACGATGAGATCAGGCGCCTCAGGAGAGGGGACTTCTCGCAGCCGCACAGTCTGGATCAGTATATGTCCCGCGAGGATGAATTCGGTGCCATCGCCGGGGCGGTGGCGGACCTGCACAACGCGCTGTCCGACCGCAACAGGCTATTCCGTGAGATCCTCAAGGCGCAGACGGTTGGGACGCTCGTGACCGACGCCATCACGAAGGATGTGATCCTCATCAATGACATGGCGTTGTCCATGCTTGGCTTCAGCCCGGGAACGGAGGATTATGTGACGGTGGAGAGGATCTTTAACCGGACGGATGATGAGGAGGGGATACGGATCCATACCATCATTGACGGGATCAGGCGCCGGGACGGCGAGGTGACTTTTGTACACCCGGTTCATCCGGATCCGGAGACCACACGCAACCTGCGGATCCGGGCGAGGAGCATCCGCCTCTCCGACAGCGACCGGGTCATCATCATGACTCTGACGGATGCCGACCGGGAAGATGAGAATTAAGAGAATGCTTGCATTTGCCGATGAACCTGTTGTAAGATGATGGCACAGATACCGGTGAGGTGCCGGCGGTTCCTTGGCAATCGCATATGGGTCAGTAAAGGTTTCGACAGGTATAGTCAACGTAGAGAAGCGTGCGGAGCATGGTGGTGGCCTCCTTAATCCGACACCAACCAATAGATGCCGACTATGAGGCACCTGTTGCTATGGCTGCTTAATCCTCAGGGTTAGTGACCAGAGCGACGACCGGGCTGAAATGCCCGGTTTAAGCCCACGGTGATAACGCCGCTATAATCACCGGGGTTCAAAGAAAGCGGCTGCCCGCCTGTAAGTAAGCTCTTGAGAGCAGGCGTTAAGACAATCTCGAAAGCCGCCCGGGGAGGAATCTGTTCGTCCGGTCGCCCGGGACGTACATAGACGGACTAAGCACGTAGAAGGATGCTGAGAGTATGCTTGGACAGGGGTTCGACTCCCCTCTGATCCATTCGGCCGCGAAGTACAGAACGATTCTCCAACCGCTCGCTTCGCGGTTTTTTCAATTTAATGTCAGATACATATGGGACAAAGGAGAACCTGCGATCATGCTTTGTTTTCTTATCAGACATCAGACAGATGTCATGCTTTCGTTAAGCTGCGTCTGTGCCATGACGGCATTTCTTGTTTTTCTGACCGGCTCGTTGGAAAAAAGCAGAAAAGCCGCCCTCATGATCATGGAAATCGGCGGAATGATCCTGCTCATATTCGAGATGTTCTCCTATGTCTACAGAGGAGACAGGAGCGAACTCGGCTACTGGATGGTCCGTATCGGCAATTTCATGACCTTTGCGATGATGCCGATCCTCATCGGCGGATTCACCCATTATCTCAGTGATCTTCTGAGGAATGACGTCGGACTGAAAGAACTTCCCAAACGTCTGAAAGTGATCTATGTACTTGTCGGTATCAGCGAGCTCCTGCTGATCGGAAACATCTTCGGCAAGTATTATTATGTGATCGATGAGCAGAATACATATCATCGTTCATGGGGGTTTATGGTCTGCTATGTCATCCCCCTGATCATTCTTGTCATACTTCTGACAGTGATCTGCCGGTATTATCAAATGATCAACAAAGATATCCGGATCTCACTTCTGCTGTTCACGATTGCCCCGTTTGCCGGTTCTCTGATACAGTTTTTCATCTACGGACTGTCCATAACCGACATCTTTATTGTCGCGACATGCGTGATGCTGTATGTGTTCGTACTGATCGATCTGAATCACGCCAAAGAGATAAAAGACAGGATCGAGCAGAAGAACAGAGAACAGATGGAGATCATCTCTACCATTGCGAATATCTACAATTCCATGTATGAACTCAACCTGGAAAAGAATACTTTCCGCGAGCTCCGTGCCGGTTATGTATCCGTTGATGAGGCAATTGAGGATAAACCGATGGATCTTCAGCAGATCATCAATACCATGATCAGACGCACGATCGATGAATCATGCATAGATGAAGATCTTTTGAAGTCGACAGATCTGGAAACCATCAATGACAGGATGCGTGATACGGATATATGGACCAAGGAGGTCATGAATCCGGAAAAGAAATGGAGACGCGGCCGTATCATCGTATCCAAAAGAGACGATACCGGAAAGATCGCCCGTATCCTGTGGGTGACTGAGGATATTGACAAGGAAAGAAGAGAGAGAGAACGGCTGAAGGATGTTTCTGAACGGGCAGTTGCGGCAAGCGAGGCCAAATCGGCATTCCTGTCAAACATGTCACACGAGATCCGTACACCGATCAATGCCGTACTCGGGATGAACGAGATGATCCTGAGGGAGAGTGAGGATGAGGATATCCTGACGTACGCTTCCAGCATCAAGACCGCCGGATCCACACTGCTGGGGCTGATCAATGATATCCTTGACTTCTCCAAGATCGAGGCCGGCAAGATGGAGATCATCCCGGTCGAATATGACCTGTCTTCGATCATCAACGATCTGGTCAATATGAGCCGGACGAAGGCGGATGACAAAGGGCTGGAGCTGAAGCTCGACATAGATAAGGATACCCCGCATTTCCTGTATGGTGATGAGGTGAGGATCAAGCAGATCGTCACGAATATCCTGACAAACGCGGTGAAATATACCGAAAAGGGAATCGTGACTTTTGCGGTGAGCTTTGAGAGGCCGGAAACAGATGACGGGACGATCCTGCTGAAGATCTCGGTAAAAGACACCGGTATCGGGATAAAAGAAGAGGATATGAGCAAACTGTTCTCCAAGTTTGACCGTATCGAAGAAAAGCGTAACCGCAATGTGGAAGGCACCGGTCTGGGCATGAGCATCACCCAGAAGCTCCTGGAGATGATGGATTCCTCCCTGGAAGTGGAAAGTGTCTACGGGGAAGGTTCGGATTTCCATTTTGCCATCAGACAGAAGGTGATCAAATGGGATCCCATCGGAGATTATGAAGCTTCCTACCGTGCTGCGCTGGCTGCCCGTACGAAATACAGGGAAAAGTTTACGGCACCGGAAGCGGATATCCTTGTTGTTGATGACAATAATACCAATCTTGCGGTATTCAGGAATCTCCTCAAGCGTACCAAAGTGCGGATCGATACCGCGTCGAGCGGCGAAGAATGCCTGAAGATGTCCGGGAAAAAGAAGTATGATATTGTGTTCCTTGATCACATGATGCCCGACAAGGACGGCATAGAGACATTGCATGAAATGCGGGAGATGCCGGATGACCCCAACGGAGATACAGTTGCGGTATGTCTGACCGCTAATGCCATAAGCGGTGCGAAGGAAAAGTATCTTTCCGCGGGCTTTGATGATTATCTGACCAAACCCATTGATGCGGACAAACTTGAGGAAATGCTCATCAGATATCTCCCGGAGGAAAAAGTCGTTTTATCCGAAAGTGACAGGGAACCTCACGGGGAAGAGAAACCGCTTCCGGAATGGCTGCTGCATTGCGTAGGGATCGATCCCGGGCAGGGAGTCGTAAACTGCGGCGGAACGGAAGAATACTTATCGGTTCTGGAGGGATTTCATTCCACTGTGAGTGACAGGGCGGATGAGATCGAAGCATATTATGATAATGGTGATCTGAAGAATTATACGATCAAAGTTCATGCGCTCAAATCAGCCGCAAGGGTCGTCGGGGCCATGGAACTTTCCGAAAAAGCAAGATTGCTGGAGGAAGCCGGGAACGAAAACAATGCTGAGTATATCAAGGCAAATACAGCGGAATTGCTCAGCCTCTATCGTTCCTATGAAGATATCCTCTCGGCTGTCTCGGAGGGATCCTCCGACCGGCCGGATATATCCGCGGAAATGCTGGCCGATGCTTATGAGGGACTGGCGGAATTTGCGCAGATGCAGGATTACGAGCTGGCCCGCATGGTCGTGAGATCGCTGAAGGAATACAGACTTCCGGAGCCTGATGATGAGAGGTTTAAGCGGATCAATTCCAGGCTTGCACAGCTGGATTGGGAAGGGATCAGGGAAATACTGAAAGAATGGGACAGATCATAACGAAAGACGGTTTTAAGCTCCATTACGATGAATACGGGGACGGAGACAGGATCATCCTCTGCGCGCAGGTCGGGTTTTATCCCAAGGGAACGCAGCAGTATATGGCGGGGCTCGGGTATCATGTGTATTGTCTTACTCTGCGGGGCTTTCATCCATCCGACTATGTCACCGAAGACTACGGTGCGGACTGGTATGATGTCTTTGCCGGTGACGTGACGGCACTGGCGGATCATATCGGCGCGAAACGGTTTATCTACATGGGCGCCTCGCACGGTGCCGGTGTGGGCTGGCATCTGGCCATCGGATATCCGGAGAGGGTCAGCGCTTTTGTCGCCGTGGTCCCCGGACCTCACTCTCTGGCGGAGGGCACGATGTCCTACAGACAGATGATGCTGCAGGGGATCATCGATTCGCCGCCGCCGTTTGACCCGCCGGTCGATCATGATGAAGCCAGGTCCCTTCGCCGGAGAGAACGCGAAGAACACATCAACGCGCAGCCGGAGCCTGACGAGAGGGAAAAGAGGATCGATTACGGAAGACCGCTCATCAAATGCGGGAACGAGGAGACACTGCGGGAGAAACTGGCCGGGATCCGGATCCCCGTGCTGATCATCGGGGGCATCGATGATCCCATCAGTACACCGGAACTCATGATGCGGACTGCCAGGGCGCTTCCCAATTGCAAACTCGTGCTTTACGCAAACTGCGGGCATAATATCGATACGGATCTCATCGAGGAAGTATCGGGCGAAGCGGACAGATTCCTGAAGAACGCCCTCGCACGCGGAAAATGCTATGACGCGTTGACGGATAGGGAAAAGGAGGGAATGTGAAATGGCACAGAACGAGCAGAACAGACCCGTACCGCCGTGGGCGGGAGAGATGGAGGAGGGGGACTTTATCTCCTATGCGCCGACCTATGAGGCCGGGAAGTATTTTCATCTCTTTCATCAGGGGAAGTACCGGGATGCTTCCGGCACGGAACTGAAGTATTACTGTTACGATCCGGATGAAGGGGCGGATGATAAGAAGAAGCTCCCGCTGCTCGTCTTCCTGCACGGCACGGGGAATTCCCTGGTCGGCGATCTGTGCATCAATTATACGGGTGCGGAATTCTATGCCACGGAGAAGTATCAGAAGAGCATGGGCGGTGCCCGGATCCTGATCCCCGTAGCAAATGAATACGAGGGGGAGGACGGCCGGACGGCGGGCTACTGGTCGCCTGAATATCTGGAACCCGTTCATGCGCTGATCATGGACCATATCAGAGCACGGCAGGATCAGGTCGGACCGGTCTTTCTGTTCGGCAATTCCTCCGGCGCAACCTTTGTCCTGAGGCTCATGGATAACTATATGGATGATTTTGACGCCGTCATCCCGGTGGGGAGTGCCGCACTGCCCGATGATGAGGTGCTCGATGCCTATGATGCAAAAGGGAAATACCTCTTCTTTGCGATGGGCAGGCGCGATGAATTCCATCCCTTTGAAGAGACGGTCGCGCCGCGGATCCCGAGACTGGAAAGGATGAAGCACTGCTTCCTATATACGCCGGAATGGGTGCGCAACGGGGACAAGGGCGTTGCCTCCATCAATTTCGGCGTGGAGATGGGGCAGCACTGTCTCGTGAACCCCGTTCACTGCAATCTCCTGTTTGACGACGGGACACCGATGGATGAGCGCCTCCCGGACGGCATGACCGGCTGGATCGCGAGAACGGCGGCGGAGCTGGCCGGAGAGCAGGGAGTACAGTGAGGAACGGAAGATGTCCGGTGTGATCGTCGGAATGAGCGGCGGCGTGGACAGCGCCGTGGCGGCATATCTGTTAAAGGCTGCGGGTCATGAGGTGACGGGCGTGACGCTCCGGCATTTCGTGACGGAAGACGGACAGGAGAGCAGGTGCTGCGAGATCTCGGACGCGGAGACCGTCTGTGACCGGCTGGAGATCCCGTACTATGTGATCGACTGTTTTCCGGAATTCGCGGAATATGTGACGGAGCCGTTTGTCAGGGACTATCTGTCCGGGCTTACACCCAATCCCTGCGTCGCCTGCAACCGCCATGTGAAATGGAGCGGTCTCTTCAAAGCGGCGGAACGCTTCGGCGCATCGTATGTGGCGACCGGACATTACGCACGGATCGTGGAGACGTCTGCGGGACGCTATACCGTGCAGAAAGCGCTGCATGAGAACAAGGACCAGGCCTATATGCTCTACCGGCTCACACAGGAGCAGCTCATGCGCACGATCATGCCGCTCGGTGCGTTCTCCAAGGAAGAGGTCCGCACGATCGCGCAGAAGGCCGGGATCCCGGTGGCGGACAAGCCGGATTCGCAGGAGATCTGCTTCGTGCCGGACGGAGATTACGCGGACTATGTGGCGGCACATGCAAGCGGGGTGCCCGGGCCGGGCAGTTTTGTCGATGAGGACGGCCGGGTCCTCGGCATCCATAAGGGGATCATCCATTACACGGTGGGGCAGCGCCGGGGATTGAACCTGCCGCTTGGTTATCCTGCCTATGTGAAGGAGATCCGGCCGGAGACCGGGGAAGTCGTGATCGCACCCGAAGAGCATCTCTACAGCAGAGAGATCCTCTGCCGCAGCGTGAATTTCATGAGTATCGAAGGACTTGCCCCGGGGGAGGAACTGCACTGTCAGGTAAAGATCCGCTATCATCATCCCGGAGCTCCGGCTACCCTTACTCCGGCGGATGCCGGTGCAGACGGAGATGTTTCGATCCGCGTGCTCTTCGACGAACCGGTCCGCGCTGCGGCTCCCGGACAGTCTGCCGTCTTTTACGATGCGGACGGCTGTGTCATCGGCGGCGGGATCATCGCAAAAGAACAGCCGGGGCGGGTGGCCTGATCCGGCAGGCAGATATGCGCAAACCAAAGACGCGCATTCGTTGCGCGTCTTTTTCTTTTGCTGTATAATAGTATGGTTTATGGCCATTTGTGATGTGGCTTCTAACACTTCGCGGAGACAGACATGAAAGAAAGACAGCGATATAACAGTATCAGGAGGCGGGTGCTCGTGGTGGAGGATGAGGCCATCAACCGCGAGATCCTCAGCAATATCCTGCAAAGCGAATATGAGGTGACCTGCGCGGAGAACGGACAGCAGGCGCTGGAGATCCTGCGCGGCGGAGAGGGCACTTTTTCCCTGATCCTCCTGGATCTGCTGATGCCCGTCATGAGCGGCGAGGAGATGCTCTCAAGATGCAAGGCGGATCCGGCACTCGCGGGGATCCCGGTGATCGTCATGACGCAGGAGGGCGACGCTGAGGTCACGAGCATCCGGGGCGGCGCGGACGATTTCATCAAGAAGCCATACAGCATGCCGGAGGTGATCCTCGCACGCTGCGAGCGGATCATCGATCTCTACGAGAAGCAGAGCCTCATCGATCGCACGGAGACCGATCCGCTGACCGGTCTGTATTCCGGCGAGTTCTTCTTTGAATACATCAGAAGGTTCGCACAGGCGGATGAGAGAGCACTGGATGCCATCGTCCTCGATATCGAACATTTCCATCTGATCAATGAGATCTGCGGACGGGAGGTGGGCAATGCGATCCTGAAGAAGATCGCTTCGCTCATCACGGAGGAACTGGAGGAGAATTTCGGCATCGCCTGCCGCTTGTCGGCGGACACCTTTTATATCTGCCATGCGGGTATGGAGGATTACCGTGCGTTTACGGACAGGATCGAGAGCGGGATGGAGGAACTCTCCCTATCCGGGGCGAGGATCCGCCTGCGTTTCGGCATCAACAGGCAGGTGGACAGGTCTCTGCCGCCCGAGCAGTGGTTCGACCATGCAAAGCTTGCGGAGGACGGACTCAGGGGCGATTACACGAGGCGGGTCGCCTATTACGATCAGGAGCTGCATGAGAAGCAGCTCTATCAGGAACGGCTCATCCGGGATATCGACCGGTCGATCGCGGACCGGGATTTCATTGTTTACTACCAGCCCAAGTACGCGATCCAGGGCGATAAGCCGGCTCTTCGGAGCGCCGAGGCGCTGATCCGATGGAAGCATCCGGAGCTTGGGATGATCAGCCCGGGAGATTTCATCCCGCTCTTTGAGAGTAACGGTCTGGTGCAGAAGCTCGACCGCTTCGTGTGGGAGGAAGCCGGCGCGCAGATCCGCCGCTGGAAGGATGCCTACGGACGGACGGTCCCCGTCTCCGTTAATGTCTCACGGATCGATATCTACGATCCCAGGCTGGAGGAGACCCTGCTGTCGATCCTCGACAGAAACGGACTGACGACAGGAGAGATGCTCCTGGAGATCACGGAGAGCGCCTATTCGGATGATCAGAAGCGCCTCATCGAGGTTGTGGAGAATCTGCGCGGCAGGGGATTCCGGATCGAGATGGATGATTTCGGCTCCGGGTATTCGTCGCTCAACATGCTCACATCGATCCCGATCGATGTGCTCAAGATGGATATGAAATTCGTCCGCAATATGTTAAAGGATGAGAAGAGTCTGAAACTGTGCGGGCTTGTGATGGATATCTCGCGTTTCCTCGATGTCCCGGTCGTCGCCGAGGGCGTGGAGGAGGAAGCACAGCTTAACAAACTGCGCGATATGGGCTGTGAGCTCGTGCAGGGTTATTATTTCTCCAAACCCGTGCCGCCGGAGGAATTCGAGGCACTCATCAAAAAGGAGCAGGAAAGATGATCACGATCGAGAAATTAAGGGAGTACGGCGCAAATGTGGAAGAGGGTCTCGCACGTTGCATGAACAACGAGGCTCTGTATCTGAGACTTGTCGGCATGGTCCCCGGGGATCAGAATTTCACGGCACTTAAGGAGGCGGCGAACACTGGCGACACCCGCCGGGTCTTTGAGGCGGCGCATGCGATCAAGGGCGCACTGGGGAATCTGTCCCTGACGCCTCTCTATGAAAAGGCATCGGAGATCACGGAACTCGCACGTGCCGGGGCGGATGCACCGTACCAGTCACTCGCGGAGGAACTGGAAGCGATGCGGGATGCGCTTTCCGGGCTCATCGAAGAATAAAGGGAGCAGCAAAGATGGCTTTTGACAGGCTGAAAAAGGCATTCGGGGCGAATAAACCCGGCGGTCTTCTCAAGGTCGCGATCCTCGGCAGCATCATTGTCGCGGTTGTTCTGCTCATCGGCACGATCTGGACCGGGCGGAGCGCGAGCAGGGACGCGGAGACGGCGGTGCGCAACGTGAGCCTCCTGTATCTGGACGAGCTCGCGGGCCGCAGGGAGCAGGTCGTCGCTTCAACGCTGGAGGATTATGTGAGCGATATGGATGCTGCTGTCGGCCTCATCGAGAAGCAGGATCTGGATAGCGTCGAGAACCTGCAGGCCTACCAGTCCAGAATGAAACTGCTCTACGGGCTGGAGAAATTTGCATTTGTTGACGAGGACGGACTGATCTATACCTCACGCGGGACCCGGACGGACATCGATCAGTATGATTTTGACCCGCAGGAACTCGCCGGGGCCGAGATCTCCGTCAGGAACGCGGGCAGCAATGATAAAAAGGTGATCATCGCGGTTCCCGTGGACCGGCTGGATCTGTGCGGCCACATGCTCGTCGCCTGCTTCATGGAGATGAGCATGGATCATTTCCTGGATGCGGTATCCCTGCAGTCCGGCGACAACAGTACCACCTATTGCAATATCTACCGTTCGGACGGCGTGCCCTTTACGGGCCTGGTACTGGGCGGCCTCTCCGCGGAGGCCAACCTCCTGACCGCGATGGAACATGCCGTCTACGACGACGGCTGTGACTGTGCCACGGTGAAGAGACAGTTTGCGGAGCATCAGAGAGGCGTAGCCTCCTTTACCTACGACGGGATCCGGGAGACCCTGAGCTATGTGCCCATCCATGGCACGGACTGGATGCTGACCTATCTGATCCGGGAGAGCGTGATCAGTGAACAGATCGATACGATCTCGGCCGGGATCATCCGCAAGAGTGTCCTGCAGTCTGTCCTGACTGCGCTCATCCTGCTCATCATCTCGACCTTTATGATCCTGCAGACGAGGAAGGCGGTGCGGCTGTCATCGGAGCAGGAAGCTTCCGAGATGATGCAGCAGGAGCTGGAGGAGCGGATCGCGCTGCAGGATGAGCTCCTGTCTCAGGAGAAGACCCGCACGCAGCAGGACAGCATGATCACGGCGCTCGCCTCCGATTACCGCAGTGTCTACTATATCGACCTCGACAGCGGGAAGGGGATCTGCTACCGGAGCGATGAAAAGACGACCGGGGAATCGGTGAGCCCCGGGGACAGTTTTGACTATATGGAGAAATTCGCCGGCTATGCCGCACGGTATGTGACGGACGAATACAGGGAGGCGTTCCTGCATTTCATCGATCCCGATGCGATCAGAGAGGCATTAAAGACCGAGACGCTCATCACGCTCCGGTACCTCGTGCGGAGGGACGGCGAGGAGACCTATGAGATGCTGCGCATGGCAGGCGTGCGGCATCCGGAGGACAGAGCGGACCATATCGTCCATGCCGTCGGAGCGGGCTTTACGGATATCGATGCCGAGATGCGCGAGTCTCTGGCAAAGAACCAGGCACTCTCTGATGCGCTGGAGACGGCGGAGCAGGCGAGCCGTGCCAAGACGGCCTTCCTCTCCAACATGAGCCATGAGATCCGCACGCCGATGAACGCGATCATCGGGCTGGATGCGCTGGCGCTTCGCAACGATGAGCTGCCGCAGGAGACGAGGGACTATTTGGACAAGATCGGCGCGAGCGCCCGTCATCTGCTGGGGCTCATCAATGATATCCTGGATATGAGCCGCATCGAATCCGGGCGGATCGTGCTGCGCAAGGAGGAGTTCTCCTTCCGCGCGATGCTGGAGCAGATCAACACGATGGTCATGTCCCAGTGCAGCGAGAAAGGTCTTACCTATGAATGCCGGCTCCTCGGCGGTGTCGCGGATTACTATATCGGCGACGATATGAAGCTCAAGCAGGTGCTGATCAATATCCTGAGCAATGCGATCAAGTTCACGGATGCCCCGGGCGAGGTGACGCTCACGGTCGAGAGGACCAATGTGTTCGATGACCAGAGTGCCATCCGGTTTGTGATCAGTGATACCGGGATCGGAATGGATCCCGACTTCCTGCCACGGATCTTTGAATCCTTCACCCAGGAGGATTCCAGCCGCAACAGCAAGTACGGCAGTACCGGTCTCGGAATGGCGATCACCAAAAACATCGTGGAACTCATGAACGGCACGATCTCCGTGGAGTCGGAAAAGGGCAGGGGGACGCAGTTCACGGTGGTCGTGACCTTAAAGAACTGCGCGCATTCCAATATCGACAGCAGCACGATCAACTTCAGGGATCTGCGTGTCCTCATCGTGGATGACGAACAGGTCGCCGCCGATCATGCGAGACTGGTGCTGGATGAAGCGGGGATCAAGGCGGACATCGCGCTCAACGGACAGGATGCGCTGCAGATGCTCGAGGTCGCCCATACGAAGCAGGAACATTACAATCTGGTACTGCTTGACTGGAAGATGCCTGAGATGGACGGCCTGGAGGTCGCGAAAGAAATCCGAAAGCGCTATGACAACGAGACGACCGTCATCATCCTGACCTCCTTTAACTGGGATGAGATCATGGACGAAGCACTTCATGCCGGCGTGGACAGTTTCCTGGCCAAACCGCTCTTTGCTTCCAATGTGATCGATGAATTCGAACGGATCGCGCGCAAGAACAATATGAGTCTCTTCAAGGAGAAGCAGCGCGCGCCGCTTAACGGACGCCGGATCCTCCTCGCAGAGGATATGGAGATCAACGCGGAGATCATGAAGGAGGTGCTCTCCGTTAAGGAAGTGCAGACGGAGCATGCCGCCAACGGCAGGATCGCTCTGGAGATGTTTGAGAAAAGTCCGGAATTCTACTACGATGCGATCCTCATGGATGTGCGCATGCCGGAGATGGACGGTCTGGCTGCGACAGAGGCGATCCGTGCTTTAGACCGCAAGGATGCGCCGGCAATACCGATCATCGCGATGACCGCCAATGCCTTTGACGAGGATGTGCAGCTCTCTCTGCAGGCCGGCATGAACGCGCATCTCTCCAAGCCGGTGGAGCCGGAGCGGCTCTATCAGTCGCTGGAGGAGCTGATCTGGGAGGCGGAGCAGAGCGCCGGCAGGAATTGACAGGGGGCCGATGGAAACGGTGCAGTATACAGAGGAACAGAAGAAGCATATCCTGATCGTCGATGACGATCCGGTCTACGCCACGCTGGTACGCAGCTGGCTCAGGGACACTTATCTCGCCGATGTCGTCACCTCCGGCGAATCTGTGCTGCCTTTTGTTCATGCTGCGAAGACGGGGATGCCGGTCGATCTCATCCTGCTTGACTATGATATGCCGGTGACGGACGGTCCCCGGGTATTTGCGACACTGCAGGAGGATCCGGACTCTGCCGGTATTCCCGTCATCTTCCTCACCGGCGTGGAGACCAAAGAGGCGCTGGCCCGGATCATGGACCTGAAGCCGGCCGGGTATCTCACCAAGACAGCCACCAAAGAGAGCATCCTATCCCATATCAGGAGCAGGCTCGAATAAAACAAGGTCGTTACAGGAAAGGGGGAAACGGAACACATGGGTTTTATGGATTCACTGGCAGCATTTAACGATGTCGTCAACACCTGGGTATGGACCAGCGTGGGCGTCTGGCTGCTCATCGCCACCGGGATCGTGATGACGGTGCTGACGGGCTTCTTCCAGGTGACGCATATCGGTCACTGGATGAAGAAGACCGTCGGATCATTGTTTGACAGCAAGGTGACGGAGCATACGGGCGAGAAAGCATCGATCTCGCAGTTCCAGGCGCTGTGCACGGCGCTCGCCGCAACCGTCGGTGTCGGAAATATCGCCGGTGTCTCGGCGGCGATCCTGACCGGCGGTCCCGGAGCGGTCTTCTGGATGTGGCTAGCGGCGTTCTTCGGGATGATGACCAATTATTCCGAGAATATCCTGGGGATCTATTACCGCAGAAAGAACCATCTCGGGGAGTGGTCCGGCGGTGCCATGTATTATCTGCAGGACGGCCTCGGCGGTTATAAGCACATGAAGCAGGTCGGCCGGATCCTGGCGGTGGTGTTTGCTGTCTGCGCGGCGCTCGCCTCCTTCGGCATCGGCAATATGGGCCAGGTGAACAAGATCGTGATGAATTTCACATCTGCGTTTGATATCCCGGCGCTGTCCTCCGTCGTCCTCTATTCCTCCGGCGGCACGGATGTGACGATCTACATGCTGATCGTAGGCATGGTACTCATGTTCCTCGTCGGCATCGTCGTCATCGGCGGTCTGCAGCGGATCGCGGCCGTCGCTGAGAAGATCATCCCCTTCATGGTGATCGCCTATGTGATCGGGTCTCTCGTCATCATCATCTGCAATGCGACGCACATCGGGACGGCATTTTCCCATATCTTCGGCATGGCGTTTACGAAGCATGCGGCCTGGGGCGGAGCCACGGGTGTCGCCTTTAAGACGATCATCACGCAGGGCTGCAAGCGCGGCGTTTTCTCCAACGAGGCGGGTCTCGGCTCCTCGGTCATGGTCCATTCCAATTCCAACGTGCGCGAACCCGTCAAGCAGGGGCTGTGGGGCATTTTTGAGGTGTTCATGGATACGATCATCGTCTGCACGATGACGGCGCTCGTCATCCTGACCTCCGGCGTTGTCGATCTGGATACCGGGATCGCGGTCACCGGGAGCGATGCCACACTGGTCGCGGAGGCCTTCAACACGATCTTCCGTGTCGGCAATGTGACCTATGGCAAGTATTTCGTCGCGATCGCGATCCTGCTGTTTGCCTTTACGACGATCCTGGGCTGGTCGCATTACGGGGCCAAGGCGGTGGAGTACCTCGCCGGCGACAGGGCGGCCTCCGCGACCGTGATCTACAAATTTGCCTTTGTTTTCATGATCCTGTCGGGAGCGCTCATGACTTCTTCGATCGCTTGGGATATCTCGGACACCTTTAACGGGCTGATGATGATCCCCAACCTGATCGGCGTGCTGGCGATGAGCCCGCTGGTGGTGAAGCTGACGAGAAACTATGTCAGCCGCAGGATCCACGGAGAGAAGATCGCGCCCATGCTGTCCTATGATCCGAAGATCCAGGCGGAGAATGCGATGGCGATCCGGAAGACCGGAGAGGATTGAGCGGGGAGCTGATCGTCTGATACCGCAGAAAAAAGAGACAGGGCCATGCGGAGGAACCGCAGGCCCTGTTTGTATTCACTGCCGGCGGCGGGACTTGAACCCGCACGATGTTGCCATCAACAGATTTTGAGTCTGCCTCGTCTGCCAATTCCGACACGCCGGCGCGCGCATCAAGGATTATAGCACAACCGCACGGGCCGTGCAAATACGATTTATCCGTGTTGACATCGGGAGCCGGTCCGACTAATTTGGATATATGAAGAAATCACGGAATGATCTGATCCTCATCCTGACACTGCTGATCCTGCTTGCAGGCGGGATCCTGGTTTTCTTTCGCCTGTCGGCGGACCGGTTCACGGTCACGGCGCTGGATGTCGGCAAGGGGGATGCCTTTGTGATCCGCTGCGGGAATGATGTCACGCTCATCGATACGGCTTCCGATAAGATGGGTGATACCGTAGTCACTTACCTCAGGAAACAGGGCATCCGGCGGATCGATACCCTGATCATCAGTCATTTTGACAAGGACCATGTGGGCGGCGCCGACCGGGTGCTCCGGACATTTCCCGTGAACCGGATCTACACGGCTGCCTGCAAAAAGGATTCGGAGCAGGTCGATGAGTTCTATGCGGTGCTTGAGGCGCAGGGGATGGAAGCGGCCGAAGTGACGGACACGCTGACCTATGAGGCGGGCGGTGCGACTTATACGGTCTATCCGCCGATGCAGGCACAGTATGAAAAAAAGGACAGCAACAATTCCTCGCTGGCCGTCATGGTGGAGCGGGACGGGAAGCGGGCATTCTTCACCGGGGATGCACAAAAGGAGCGGATCGAAGAACTCCTCGCGCTTCCGGACATATCCTGTGATCTGCTCAAAGTCCCGCATCACGGCAGACTGGAGGACAATACGGCCGCTCTTGTCCGTGCCTGTCATCCTGCGTATGCCGTCATCACCTCCTCCGATACGGAGCCGGAGGATGCGGAGGTGATACGGATCCTGGAGGAGGCAGGGGCGGAGGTCGTGCTCACCAGAGATGGGGAGGTCACCTTTGATCTGAACCGGAAGGGCAGTACGGGCGTATCACGGTGATGCGGTTCCAGTTGCATTACTGATGATCATATGTTAAGAATGAACTGAAGGAGGCTCAACCGGCAGGAACCGGGGCGCGATCAGGCGCGGCCTCCTTCATTTTTTGTGATCGGTTGGTTACTGTTCACAGTTCGATCGCCTGTGGCAACAGATACCATGCATTCGCGGAAAACCGGTATTTGCAGGTATCACAGTCCGATTAGCGTATCGTATTTGTGGCTTTTACACCGAAACGATACGCAGGATTGCAGGTCGAGTGAGCCGGGCGTATCGTATTTGTTGCTTTTACGCCGAAACGATACGCAGGACAGCAGATCGAGTGAGCCGGGCGTATCGTATTTGCAGCTTTTACGCCGAAACGATACGCAGGACTGCAGATCGAGTGAGCCGGGCGTATCGTATTTGCGGCTTTTGCGCCGAAACGATACACAGGAAGTTCAGCCGTACGGTTCATGAGGTGCAATAGTACCATGCGGGCAGTCACTGGGTAGACCGGCAGCAAGGCGGGTACCGGGAAAAAATTATTGAAATCAGATTTGATTTTTGCTATGATACTCTGAACCATTAATCGGAACGGGTGCTGCGGAGGGTATCATGGCACAGCTTTGGGGCGGCAGATTTGCCGGAGAGACAGACAAACAGGCGTGGCGTTTCAACGCTTCGATCGGATTTGATCAGAGACTCCTCAGAGAAGACATCGAGGGCAGCATCGCGCATGCCAAGATGCTGCAGAAGCAGGGGATCCTGACGGACGAGGAGGCTTCCGATATCGTCCGCGGACTGACAGCGATCTATGCGGATGTCTACGCCGGCGCGCTTCCCGTCGAAGACCGCTTCGAGGATGTCCATAGCTTTGTCGAATACCATCTTATCGAACGGGTCGGGGATGCAGGCAAGAAGCTGCATACCGGACGCTCCCGCAATGACCAGGTGGCGCTGGATATGCGCCTGTATACGAGACGCCGTGTGGTGGAGACGGATAAGCTCCTGCGCGAACTGCGCACGACGCTCCTGACACTGATGGAGGAACACATCCATACAGTGATGCCGGGGTTTACCCATCTGCAGAAGGCACAGCCCGTGACGCTCGCTCATCATCTGGGCGCCTACTTCGAGATGTTCACCAGAGATTCCGGACGTCTGCGCGATCTGTGCGCGAGACTCAATGTCTGCCCGCTCGGGGCGGGCGCCCTCGCAGGTACCACCTATCCGCTGGACCGCGATTATACGGCGACGCTCCTCGGATTTGACGGGCCCACGAGGAACAGCATGGATTCCGTTTCGGACCGCGATTACATCGTGGAGTTCGATGCGGCGCTGTCGCTCATCATGATGCATCTCTCGCGGTTTTGCGAGGAGGTCATCCTGTGGAATTCCAACGAATACGGCTTCGTGGAGATCGATGACGCATACTCCACGGGCTCGAGCATCATGCCGCAGAAGAAGAATCCGGATATCGCGGAGCTCGTGCGCGGCAAGACCGGCCGTGTCTACGGAGATCTGATGCAGATCCTCACGACGCTCAAAGGCATCCCGCTCGCCTACAATAAGGACATGCAGGAGGATAAGGAAGGCTGCTTTGACGCCGCGGACACTGTGGCGGACTGTCTCCTGCTGTTCAATGCCATGATAAAGACGATGAAATTCCGCAAAGAGCGGATGGAACAGTCGGCGGCCCTGGGCTTTACGAATGCCACGGACGCGGCGGACTATCTGGTCGGAAAGGGTGTGCCTTTCCGCGATGCGCACGGGATCATCGGCCGGCTCGTGCGGTACTGCATCGATAAAAACTGTGCGATCGATGATCTTGCGATCGATGAATTCAGGCAGTTTTCCGATGCGTTTGACGAGGATATCTATGAAGCCGTCTCCTTAAAGACCTGCGTGGAAAAGCGTCTGACTACGGGCGCCCCCGGAACGGAGGCGATGCGGAAAGAGATCGAAGAGTCGAAACGGGTCCTGTCGGAAGACTGGACAAAAGTATATGAAGAGGAGGAAGAGCATCATGAGTGAGAAACTGCGAGTCGGTATCCTGGGAGCAACAGGTATGGTTGGTCAGCGTTTTGTGGCGCTTACGGAGAACCATCCGTGGTTTGAGACCGTCATGGTCGCAGCGAGCCCGAGGAGCGCCGGCAAGACCTATGCGGAGGCCGTGGAGGGCCGCTGGAAGATGGAGACCCCGATCCCCGCAGCCGTCAGGGATCTGAAGATCGTCGGCGTGGATGAGGTGGATAAGATCGCGTCGGAGGTCGATTTCGTATTTTCCGCGCTCGCGATGAGCAAGGATGAGATCAGGGAACTCGAGGAACGCTTCGCCCGCGCGGATGTGCCGGTCGTCTCCAATAACAGCGCGCACCGCTGGACGCCGGATGTCCCGATGATCATCCCGGAGATCAATCCGGAGCATGCGCAGATCATCGATGTCCAGAGGAAGCGTCTCGGGACAAAGCGCGGCTTTATCGCCGTCAAGCCCAACTGCTCGATCCAGAGCTACACCCCCGTTCTCGCCGCCTGGAAGAAGTGGGAGCCCTACGAGGTGCTGGCCTGCACCTATCAGGCGATCTCCGGCGCGGGCAAGAACTTCGCCGAATGGCCCGAGATGGAGGGCAATGTGATCCCCTTTATCTCCGGGGAGGAGGAGAAGAGCGAGAAGGAGCCTTTAAGGATCTTCGGACATATCGAGAACGATGCGATCGTACCCGCTGACAATATCGCGATCACGAGCCAGTGCATCCGGATCCCGGTGCTTTACGGACATACTGCGGCAACCTTTGTGAAGCTGAAGAAGAAGGCGGAAAAGGACGAACTCATCGCCGCACTGGAGGCCTTCTCCGGCAAGCCGCAGGAGCTGGGACTCCCCAATGCGCCGAAGCAGTTCATCCGTTACATGACCGAGGAGAACAGACCGCAGGTCGTTGCGGATGTGAACTACGAGCGCGGCATGGGTGTGAGCATCGGGAGACTGCGTGAGGACACCCTCTTTGACTGGAAGTTCGTCGGGCTCTCGCACAATACCATGCGCGGCGCCGCCGGCGGTGCGGTGGAGTGCGCGGAGCTCCTGAAAGCGCTCGGGTATATCGATAAGAAATAATGGACAGGATCTCTGCTGCGACCGCCGAAGCGCTCCGGCGCTTTGCCGATGACGGAGAGAACAGGGTTGCCGTCTATTACGGCAGTGCCTATATTGACAGGAAGCCTGCACTGGAAGCATTGCTTTCGGGCAGGCGTTTCCTGTATCACCGGGCCGCCTGCGTCAATGACCATGAACAGCTGCGCAGGCTGACGCTGATGCTGCAGGAGCGCGGAGTCAGTCTGTCCGGCGAGGTGACATACGAGGCGGTCTTCTCCGCGATCATCTCCATGATCCCGGCAGGCAGGCGTCTCGTCCTCCTGTTTGATGATTTCGAGAATTTCTTCTATGAAAAAAGCGGCTTCACGGAAGCGCTGTTCCGGATGCTGGATGCCCCGGAACACGCGGGCCGCATCACTGTTTTCCTCCTGTCCGATGACGAGGTCTGGGTGGAGAATTCCCTTGTGGAGCGTGCGGGCAGCTACGCCGGCAGGATCGACGGTTTTGTGAAGAAGCGTCCGGCCGGGTTTGCGGAGCTGCGTGCGGCATTCCCCGGGCTGTCCATGCGTGATGCCATCGCCTGGTATGCGGTCTTCGGCGGGGAGACGGCACTCTGGCAGACGATCGATCCTGCTGCTTCCTTTAAGAACAACATCTGCAGACTTTTCCTGACGGACGCTCACCCGGCGAGCCTTTCGGATCTCGCGGAGAAGCGGCTGGCCGAACTGGTGCGCGAGCCCGCCGTCTATGCGACGATCCTGGCCAATCTCGCGGACGGCAAGGAAAAACTCAACGATCTCTATCATGCCACCGGGATCCCCAGAGCCAAGCTGTCTGTCTACCTGAAAACACTGATGTCTCCCGGATTCGTGGAAAAGGTGTTCTCCTACGGCGTGGTCGGCGCCCGGCACACAAAGAAAGGTGTCTACCGGATCAGCAACGCGTTCATGCGCTTTTCCTATGCGGCACTGTATCCGCATCCCGGTGCCGCGCTCTACGGCGACCCGGCGAGAGCCTACGATCTCTGGATCGCACCTTCGCTTGCGGGAACCCTGAACAATGCCTACCGGATCGTGTGTACGGAGTACATCAACCGTCTGGATGAACAGTCGAGACTTCCCTTTGCCATCGCGGAGGAGGGGGAGTGGAATGGTAAGGCCGGCGCGATCGATATCGTCGCCGAGAGCGAAGAGGGGGAGACCCTGATCGGCCTGTGCGCCTACGACAGGATCCTGACGGAGGACGATTATCATTTCGCGCTGCAGTATGCGAGGCAGGCCGGCCTGGATCCCGATCACTGCTATCTCTTTTCCGGAGAGGGATTCGGGAGCGAACTCACAACGGCCGCCCGGCATGTGGCAGGCCTGCATCTCATCGGACTGGAAGAACTGGAGCATGTCTAAGAAACTGTTTATCGCGGAAAAACCGAGTGTGGCGAGGCAGTTCGCCGCCGCCCTGGGCTACCGGATGAGTGATTCGGGAGGCTATCTGGAGAGTGACGAGGCCGTGGTGACCTGGTGCGTCGGGCATCTCGTATCCATGAGCTATCCGGAGGTCTATGATCCGAAGTTCAAGCGGTGGAGCTTTGCAACGCTGCCTTTTATCCCGTCGGACTGGAAATACGAAGTGATCCCCAATGTGGCGAAGCAGTTCCGCATCGTCGAGCGGCTGTTAAACCGCCCGGATGTGGATACCATCTACATCTGCACCGACTCGGGGAGAGAGGGCGAATACATCTACCGTCTGGTCGATGCGCAGGCCCATGTCAGTCCGGATAAGGTGCGCAAACGGGTCTGGATCGATTCCCAGACCGATGAGGAGATCCTGCGCGGGATCCGCGAGGCGAAGGACGACAGCGAATATGACGGTCTTGGGGCTTCCGCCTATCTGCGGGCCAAGGAAGACTATCTCATGGGGATCAATTTCACCCGTGCCCTGACCCTGAAATACGGCGATATGATACAGCGCCATCTGGGCTCGGAGAAGCGATGCGTGATCGCGGTCGGACGGGTGATGACCTGTGTCCTCGGGATCGTGGTGGAGAGAGAGCGGCAGATCCGCGCCTTTACGCCGGTCCCGTTTTACCGCGTGGAGGTCACCGCGCAGGCGGGGGAGGCGTCTTTTGCGGCACGCTGGATCCCCAATGATGAGAGCGCATATGCGGGATCTCCCGCACTCTACAAGGACAGCGGGTTCCAGAAGAAAGAGGATGCGCAGGCTCTGATCGACAGACTTTTTCCGCAGGGTGTAGCGGGAGAGCGCACGGTTGAAGCCGTCGTGGACAAGGCGGAGCACAAGACCGAGAAGAAGAACGCGCCGCTCCTCTATAATCTCGCGGAGCTGCAGAATGACTGCTCGCGGTATTTCAAGCTGAGTCCCGAAGAAACGCTTTCGATCGCACAGGAACTCTACGAGAAGAAGCTGACCACGTATCCCAGAACGGACGCCAGGGTCCTCTCCACGGCGATCGCCAAGGTGATCAAAAACAACATCGACGGTCTGACCAAAGTAGAATCGGTCTCTCTCTACGCGCGATCCGTGATCCAGCATGAGGCTTACAAAGGGATCGCGAAGACGCGATATGTCAACGACAAGGCGATCACGGACCATTACGCGATCATCCCGACGGGGCAGGGGCTGGGGGCACTGAAGGGACTTTCCCCGATGGCGGCCGCCGTCTATGAACTGATCTGCCGGAGGTTTCTTGCGATCTTCTATCCCCAGGCGGTCTGGCAGAAGACGTCGCTCACTCTGTCCGCCGCGGACGGGGAGGGACATAAGGAACTGTTCCGTGCGTCCTTTAAGGCGCTGAAGTCCAAGGGATATCTGCATGTCCTGGAAAGACAAAGTGCAAAGAGAGCGGCACAGGGCAGTTCAGCGGATGCGCAGGATGCCGATGCCTCCAAAGATCCGGAGGAGAATGTGCAGAAGGAGTCGGACGGCGAGGAAGTGACCCTCACGGGGGAGCAGATGCTCGAAGCACTCTCGGGTCTGAAGAAGGGGAGCAGATGTACCCTGAAGGATCCGCAGATCAAAGAGAGCGAGACGACGCCGCCCAAGCGGTACAGCTCCGGCACGATGATCCTCACGATGGAGAACGCCGGACAGTTCATCGAGGATGAGGAACTCCGCGCGCAGATCAAGGGGAGCGGGATCGGTACGAGCGCCACGCGCGCCGGGATCCTCGAGAAGCTCTTCAAGAACAGGTATCTTTCGCTCAACAAAAAGACCCAGATCATCACACCGACACTGCTCGGTGAGATGATCTACGACACGGTCACCTGTTCCATGAAGCCCATGCTGAATCCCGCGCTCACAGCCAGCTGGGAGAAGGGACTTACGATGGTGGCCGACGGTTCTCTCGACGAGAGCGCCTATATGGAGAAACTGGCGGATTTTGTATCCAGAAGGACCCTGGCGGTAAACGGCGCGGATCATAACGCGGCGCTCTCCGCACAGTTCACGTATCTGAAAAGTGTCTATCCGGCCTGGAAGGACGGATACACGGGTGGACATCACGGATCATCGGACACGGGCAGAAAAAAGAGCACGGCGAAGAGGAGCCGGAGCACATCAGCCAAAGGAGGAAAAAAGGATGCTTGACGATTATCGGATCAGCGAACTGTTCGCGCTGGAGGAGACCATCGCTGCGGAATATCTGCAGGACTTTGTATGGCCCTGGGAGGCGCTCGCGGGGATCAAAGACTGGATCCTGAAGAAGGGACCGACGCTGGATCCCGCCGTCTATGAGCAGAAGGGCGAAAATATCTGGATCGCACGCTCCGCAAAGATCCATCCGGCGGCCAGCATTTCCGGCCCCTGCATCATCGATGAGGAGGCGGAGTTGAGGCCCGGCGCATTTGTCCGCGGGAGTGTCGTCATCGGCAAAAACGCCACCCTCGGCAATTCCTGCGAATGCAAGAATTCCATCCTGTTCAACCGGGCGGAGGTGCCGCATTTCAACTACGTGGGGGATTCCATCCTGGGCTTCCGCGCACATATGGGGGCCGGCGCCATTACCTCCAATATCAAGAGCGACCGCAAGAACCTCGTTCTGCATGAGGGTGCGGACACCGTTGAGACGGGCTTACGCAAGATGGGCGCGATGCTCGGCGACCGTGCGGAGGTCGGCTGCAACACCGTGCTGAATCCCGGTACCGTGGTCGGACGCGGCACCAGGATCTATCCCACCTCCTGCGTGCGCGGTTTTGTACCGGCCGGGCACATTTTCAAAACTCCGGACAATATCGTCCCGATCCGGGAGGATTGATGAGATTTACGGACGGGGTTGTCCATTCATGACATATAGACGTCCGTTCATGACATCCGTATAAGATCAGAGCCTTTTTTGTCCGAAACACAGATCGGACGGCGAAGGAACGCACGAGTCCGCAGGCAAAGGGATCCAAAGGACAGGATCCGCCGGCGGATCCGTGCGTTCTTGTTTCACACGGACAAAGGAGGACACGTATGAAGATCAAAGAGGCATCCTTCAGCCTGGCGGCTGCGGGGCATTACGAGCACGAGGGAGCGGGACGCACGGGGAGTTATAAGGAACAGGAGGATTACGCTTCCCTGTTCCGGAGACGCCTGTCCGGGAAGCGGGATGAGGCATCGGATCCCTATGCCAATTATTCATCGCGCGGCGATCTGCTCTCAAACGGCTTCCGGGAGAGAACGGTCGGAACGGGACGGGGCAGTTCGGCTCTCATGAGCGCCGGGAACTTCCGGTATGCACTTTTATCCCTCATCATGAACCGGCTTTTCCGGATCTTCGGCATGTCCGCCGGGACGGATGGCGGTTACCTGCAGAGCTATGAGTACGAGTATGAGGAGATGCAGTATTCGGCACAGGGGGTGGCCGTGACGGAGGACGGGCGACGGATCGGTTTTGACATCAATCTGTACATGTCCAGGGAATTCCTGCAGTATACGAAGATCAGCACGCCGGCTCTCGCGGGTGCGCTCATGGATCCGCTCATCATCAATACGGGAAGCGGCATCACACAGGTCTCGGATCAGACCTTCCGCTTTGATCTGGATGCGGACGGCAAAGAGGAGGAGGTGAAGCTCCCCTCGGCAGGCTGCGGATTCCTCGCCCTGGACAGGGACGGGAACGGCCGGATCGACGACGGCTCGGAGCTCTTCGGTACGCGCTCCGGCGACGGGTTCGGCGATCTCGCGGCTTATGACAGCGACGGCAACGGCTGGATCGATGAGAATGATGAGATCTTTGACAGACTGAAGGTCTGGTATAAAAACGGAGACGGCAGTCAGGAACTGCTCGATCTGAAGCAGGCGGATATCGGCGCGATCTGTCTGAAGGAGCAGCGGACCGACTTCGCGCTGAAGGATGCCATGAACCGCACAAAGGGCATGATCCGCTCCACGGGCTTCTTCCTCAGGGAGAGCGGCGGAGCCGGGCTGGTACAGCATGTGGATCTGGCGGCCTCGGGATCGGTATAACGTGCCTTCCCTGTGTATGACCACATGATATAGTATCGGTTGCATTTCCAGTCCACAAGGGATATAATGGGAGCGTCTGTTTTGAAACGGTCTCATAAGGAGAGAGTATGGCTGAACAGGTTACCTCCTATAAGTGTCCCGCGTGCGAAGGACCGCTTCGTTTTGACGGGGCGACACAGAAGCTGAAATGCGACTATTGCGACGGGCTCTATACCGTGGAAGAGGTGGAGAAGTGGATGGCGGAAAAGAACGCCAAAGCGGAAGCCGCCAGGGAGAAGGAAGACGCCCGCATCGATGCCGCCAATGCCGAGGCCGCCTCTTACGGCGGGGAGATGGAGACCAATACCTATGTCTGCACCTCCTGCGGTGCGGCGCTCGATACGGATCCCTCCACGGCGGTGACCACCTGCCCGTATTGCGGCAATCCCACTGCGATCGCCGGACAGATGTCCAAGGCGGTGAAGCCGGATTACTGCATCCCTTTCCGTTATGAGAAGAAGGATGCGGTCGCCGCGCTGAAGAAATACTATGAAGGCAAGCATCTGCTGCCCAAGTCTTTTACCGAGAACAACCATCTGGAAGAGATCCAGGGCGTCTATGTGCCGTTCTGGCTCTTTTCCGGCAAGGCGCATGCCGACATGCGCTTTGAGGGGCGGGATAACAATACCCGCCGCGGGCATGCCGCCTCCTTCCACGGGGTCGATCTCAGGCAGTTCAATCTCACACCCGAGCAGCTGCGCGGCGAGGTGGAGGTCACGGAGACCAAGATCTACGACGTGCGCCGCAGCGGCGATGTCGCATTCCACCGCGTTCCCGCGGATGCCTCCGAGAAGATGCCGGATGACCTGATGGATTCCATCGAGCCTTTTGACTACAAGGATCTCAAGCCTTTTTCCATGGCGTATCTGCCGGGCTTCCTCGCCAACCGTTTTGATGTGAAAAAAGAAGACGTCGATCCCAGGATCCGGGAGCGCGCCGAGAATACAGCCGCGCAGGAGATGCGGGACAGCGTCTCGCACGATGAGGTCATCGAGAAGGACCGTCATATCAAGGTGGATATGGAGAAGATCGAATACGCGCTCTTCCCGGTCTGGATGCTCTCGACCAAATGGAACAACGAGACCTTTATCTTTGCGATGAACGGACAGACCGGCAAGATGATCGGCAATCTGCCGATCGATCAGGGCAAGGCGGCACGCCTGTTCTTCCTGATCGCTGCGGGCCTGAGCATCGTCTTCGCGTTTCTTGGCTATCTGATGGGGAGTTAAGGAGGGATCATGGGAATCATTATCGGCATTGTCATAGCGGTCATCATCGCCTGGATCATCCTTGCGATGCTCAAGGGCCAGATGCGGCCCGTGGCGCGCAAGCATGACGCGGCGCAGTATACACAGAAGGAAGATGTGTCCATCCGTGTCAAGGAGGATCAGTATCTGCGCACGGAGACCAAGGTGCAGCCCATCGAGCGCGCGCAGAACAATGCGTCCGCACCCATGAGCGTGGCGGCAGGCGCAAAGAAGTAGAGGAGCGGGTTTCATGGATAAGGTCGGTGAAGTCGTACAGGAGCTCTTAAACTCCGACAAGACAGCGATCGCGATCGATCCGGGCTTCGGTCCGGCGGGTTTTTTTGATATCTCCAAATCCGTCGTCGTCTCCTGGGGAGTCATGATCTTCCTCATGATCCTGACGCTCATCATGACGGCGGGGATGCGTGTCACGAACATCTCGAAGCGGCAGCTTATCATCGAGACGGCCGTGGTGAAGCTGAGAAGCCTGGTCGGCGGAGGTCTCGGCGAGGAGGCGAAAGAGTACACCGGGTGGCTCATGACGCTGCTGATCTTCCTGGGATTCTCCAATCTGGTGGGCATCCTGGGCTTTACGCCCGCCACGATGGATCTCAATGTCACGGCCGCACTGGCCATCACGAGCATCGTCCTCGTACAGATCGCCTCGATCCGCAAAAAAGGCGGGAAGGGGTATTTCAAATCCTTTGCGAAGCCGATCGCGGTGATCCTGCCCATGAACATCCTGGAGCTGGGGATCAAGCCGCTGTCCCTGTGCATGCGACTCTTCGGCAATATCCTGGCGGCGACGGTCATCATGGAGATGCTCAAGACTCTGGTGCCGATCTTTGTGCCGGCGGTCTTCTGCCTGTACTTCGATCTGTTTGACGGTCTGCTGCAGGCGTATGTGTTTGTATTTCTGACTTCCCTCTACATCAAGGAAGCGGTGGAATAAATCTGTTCAACGAACAAGAAGGAGGAATACTATGGATCTGACAGCTCTGGGCGCAGGTATCGCGGCTATGACCGGCATCGGTGCGGGTATCGGCATCGGTATCGCCACAGCCAAAGCCGTTGAGGCGGTCGCCAGACAGCCTGAGGCGAACGGCAAGATCATGACGCTGCTCCTGCTGGGCGGCGCTCTTGCGGAAGCAACCGCGATCTACGGTCTGCTGGTGGCTATCGTCATCGTCTTTGTGAAGTAAACAGCGGAGGGAGATCACCGTGTTAAGTGTCAATATGAGCATCGTCTATACGATCATCAATCTCCTGATCCTCTATGCCTTTTTCCGCAAGTTCCTTTTTGGCAGGGTCAACAAGATCCTGGAGGAGCGCAGGGAGCAGATCGAGGGGATCAATGCGCACCTCGACGAGGAACTGGAGAAGGCTAAGGCGGAGCATGACAAATATGAAGAAGAGGCCCGCCTGCTCGCCGAGGAAAAGGAGCAGACGCTGGCGGACTGGCGCGGCCGCGGTTATGAGGAGTATAACCGGATCGTGGAGGAAGCCAAGGTGGAAGCCGGCAGGATCATAGCCGGCGCCCGCAAGGATGCGGAGAACGAGGCGCAGATCGCCAGAGACAAGAATCAGGCGGCGCTTAAGGAAATGGTCATCGACGCTGCGGCGCATATCGCGATGCATACGGCCGATGAGGAATCCGAGGGCGCGCTCTATGACGAGTTCATTCGCAAGCTCACCGAATCGGAGGAGGCTTCATGAGCATGCCTTCCGCAGGAAAGAATGATAATATCCTGAGGAGACCGGCACAGGCCAGTCTCCTTTATGCACATATCCCGCCCAAACAGGCGCAGCTGGAGCGGATCCGTTCCTCGCTCTGCAGACGGTTTAAGCTGGATACCCTGATCATTGATCTCATCAAGGATCCGACGATCGGATCGGGCTTCAAGATCCGCATGGATTCCCATGAGTTTGATTTCAGCGAAGCGGGCAGGGAAGTACAGCTCAGAGAACATCTTGCGGGTCTGTCTGCTCCCTCGGAGGCGGAGCTGATCTCCCTGTTAAAGGGGGAGATCAATGATTTCGAGCTGCAGGCCAGGATCGAAGAAGTCGGTGAGGTGACCTGGGTCGGCGACGGCATCGCGATCGTCAAAGGGGTGGAAAAGGCCTTTTACGGCGAGATCCTGATCTTTGAGGACGGTACGCGGGGCATGGTGCAGGATCTCAGGGAGAATGAGATCGGCTGCATCCTCTTCGGCGGCGAGCAGGGGATCAGTGCCGGCGCCAAGGCGGTACGGACCGGCAAGCAGGCCGGTATCCCCGTGGGCAGGAATTTCCTCGGCCGTGTCGTCAACGCACTGGGAGATCCCATCGACGAAGCCGGAGCGATCGAAGCGGAGGGATATTACCCCGTCGAGCAGAAGGCGCCGGGGATCATGGACAGACGCAGTGTCTGCCAGCCGATGGAGACGGGGATCCTCTCGATCGATACGATGTTCCCGATCGGAAGAGGACAGAGAGAGCTCATCATCGGCGACCGCCAGACGGGCAAGACTTCGATCGCCACGGATACCATCATCAACCAGAAGGATAAGAATGTGATCTGCATCTACGTCGCCATCGGACAGAAGGTGTCCACGGTGGCGCGTCTGGTGCGGATGTTCCATGATACGGGAGCGATGAACTATACGATCGTCGTGTCGGCCACGGCATCCGATCCCGCGCCGCTTCAGTATATCGCACCCTATGCAGGCTGCGCGCTGGGCGAATTCTTCATGCGGCAGGGCAAGGATGTGCTCATCGTCTATGATGATCTCTCCAAGCACGCTGTCGCCTACCGCTCCATGAGCCTGCTGCTCGAGCGTCCGCCGGGGCGTGAAGCCTATCCCGGTGACGTCTTCTATCTGCATTCGAGACTGCTCGAGAGGGCGGCCAAATTAAACGATGCGAACGGGGGCGGGTCCATGACGGCCCTGCCCATCATCGAGACCCAGGCGGGCGATGTGTCCGCCTATATCCCGACCAACGTGATCTCGATCACGGACGGACAGATCTTCTTAGAGAGCGATCTGTTCTTTGAGGGCATGCGTCCGGCTGTCAATGTCGGTCTCTCCGTGTCCCGCGTCGGTTCCGCCGCACAGACCAGAGCCATGAAGAAAGCGGCCGGTTCGATCCGTATCGATCTCGCCCAGTACCGGGAAATGGCGGTCTTCACGCAGTTCTCCTCCGATCTGGATGATGCGACGAAGAAACAGCTCGCCCACGGCAAGGCGCTGATGGAACTGCTGAAGCAGCCGCTTTATCATCCGCTGTCACAGGCGGAGCAGGTCATCACGCTGGTTTGCGCAAACAGCGGGTATTTTGATGACTACCCGCCGGCGGAAGTGAAAGCGGCGCAGAATAAGCTCCTCAGGAGAATGAAGGAACTCTACCGTGATATCATCATGCAGATCAACGGCGGCGCCGTACTGGATGAGGTGATGAAGAACCAGATCCTGGAGCATGCCGAGCGGATAAAGAAGGAACCCGATGTCAAACCTTAAGGAGATCAAGGAACGCATCGAGAGTGTCCGGGAGACGAGGAAGATCACGAATGCCATGTATATGATCTCCTCGAACAAGCTGCGTCAGGCCAAAAAGATGCTCGCGGAGACGGAGCCGTATTTCAGAGCCACCAGATCTCTGCTGTCGAAGATCATGAAACAGATCCCGCCCGGGACCGAGCATGTCTATCTGAACACTTATTCCGAGATCGCACCGGATGACCGAAGAAAAGGGTATATCGTCATCTCGGATGACAAGGGGCTGGCAGGTGCCTACAATCACAACGTGCTGACCCTGGCCGAGAATCTGATCCCGGATCCGGGCACCGAGTATTTCTACGTGGTCGGTGAGGTGGGCAGACAGTATTTCAAGGCGAGGGGCATCGAGACCGACGGCGATTTCCAGTATTCCGCCCAGAAGCCGACCATTCCGCTGGCCCGCAGCATCGCCTCCCGCATGCTGGATCATTTCGAACAGCGGGAGCTGGAGGAGGTCTATATCATCTACACGGCCATGAAGGGGGCACTGTCCACCGAGGTACGTGTGGAGAGACTTCTCCCCCTGCAGGAATCCCTGGAGAGGGAAGAGGCGGAGCCGGAGGAAGTGACCTCGGATGAAGTGATCCGTATGGAACCTTCCCCGCAGGCGATCCTCGATGAGGTGGTACCTCCCTGTGTCAGCGGCCTGATCTACGGCGCATTGGTGGAATCCTTCTGCAGCGTGCAGAATTCCAGGATGCTGGCCATGGATGCCGCAAACAAGAACGCCGCAGAGATCGTCAAGGATCTGCAGAGGAATTATAACCGCACGAGACAGTCACAGATCACCCAGGAGATCACCGAGGTGGTCGGCGGTTCCAGGAAGAGAGGATAAACCATTGAACGAGGGCAGGATCATACAGGTCATGGGACCTGTCGTGGATGTGAGATTTCCGGAGGGGGAGACGCTCCCCCGGATCGGTGATGCGTTAAAGACCGATGTGCCCGGACGCAGGGATGTGATGGAGGTCATGCAGCACACCGGAGCAGGTGTGGTACGGACCGTCATGCTGACCGCCAGCGAGGGTCTTGCCAGAGGAATGCGTGTTATCGCCACCGGCGGCCCCATCTCGGTGCCGGTCGGGGAGAAGACACTGGGAAGACTTCTTAATGTCACGGGAGATCCGGTGGACGGCGGGGAGGAGCTCACGGACTGCGAGCACTGGCCGATCCACAGAAAGGCACCTGCCTTTGCGCAGCAGGAGACCAACACGGAGATCCTCGAGACCGGGATCAAGGTCATCGACCTGCTGGCACCTTACGCCAGAGGCGGTAAGATCGGCCTTTTCGGCGGCGCCGGCGTGGGCAAGACCGTGCTGATCCAGGAACTCATCCGCAATATCGCGACGGAGCACGGCGGCTATTCGATCTTCACCGGTGTCGGCGAGCGTTCGAGAGAGGGTAACGATCTCTGGGCGGAGATGCGTGATTCGGGTGTCATCAAGAAGACGGCGCTCGTGTTCGGACAGATGAACGAGCCTCCGGGGGCCCGTATGCGCGTGGCGGAAACGGGACTGACACTGGCGGAGTATTTCCGTGATGTGGATCATCGGGACGTGCTGCTCTTTATCGATAATATCTTCCGTTTCGTGCAGGCGGGCAGCGAAGTATCCTCCCTGCTGGGACGGATGCCTTCCGCCGTGGGCTATCAGCCGACACTGGCAACGGATATCGGCGCCCTGCAGGAGCGGATCACTTCCACCAGGGAAGGGGCCATCACGAGCGTCCAGGCGATCTATGTCCCGGCGGACGACCTGACGGACCCGGCCCCGGCGACGACCTTTACGCACCTGGATGCGACGACCGTTCTCTCCCGTAAGATCGTGGAGCAGGGTATCTATCCCGCCGTGGATCCGCTCGAGTCGAGCAGCCGGATCCTGGAGGCGGAGATCGTCGGAGACAGACATTACCGCGTGGCGACACGGATCGAACAGATGCTCCAGAAATACAAGGAGCTGCAGGATATCATCGCGATCCTCGGCATGGAGGAACTCTCCGAGGAGGACCGCAGCACGGTCTACCGCGCGAGGAAGCTGCAGCGCTTCCTGTCCCAGCCGTTCCATGTGGCGGAGCAGTTCACCGGTGTGCCCGGTGTCTATGTGTCGCTTGAGAAGACGATCGAAGGGTTCGAAGCGATCGTCGGCGGCGAGGCGGATGATTATCCGGAAGCGGCGTTCTTTAATGTCGGCACCATCGATGACGTGGCGGCCAAGGCAAAGGATCTGGCATAACCGGCATGCAGGGCGAACACATCTTTCAACTGAAGATCTACGCGGAGGAAGGCGTCTTCTACAGGGGCGATGCGATCGAACTGATCCTTCCCTGCGCGGACGGGGAAAAGGCGTTTCTCGCGCATCATGAGACCTCGGTCTATTCCGTCTCCAACGGGGAGATGCGTTTCCGCGTGCCCGTTCTCAAAGAGGGACAGACAGGTGATGAGGACAAGGTGACGGACGAGTGGCAGGAAGCCGTCATCGGTTCCGGTGTCGTGTATTTCAGAGACAATACCTGTACGGTGCTCGCCGAGACCTGCGAACGTCCCGATGAGATCGATGAGAACCGCGCCAGACGCGCGCTGGAGCGTGCGCAGGAGAGGATGCAGAAGCAGCTGTCCATGCGTGAATACCGGGTCTCCCAGATGGCGATGGCACGTGCCATGGCCAGGATCCGGGCAGTGGATCACAAGAAGGAATTGGGATAACCGGTCACGATATGATCATGAAACAGGGGAAGAGAAAACAGATCGCGGTTCTCGCCGCCGTATCTCTGATGCTGATGTTCACGGCCGGCTGCGGGGATCAGACTCCGGATCCGCTGGATGTGTACTGCGAGGAGATGGATGCTTTCTACACCGAGGTGGGCGAGATCGACGGGCTCATCAACGGCATCGATCCGGACAGTCCCGATGCGACGGAGGAATTTCTGACACAGATGGACCGTCTCGATGCGCTCTTTACGGAGATGTCGGGCGTGGAGATCCCGGAGGAATTCGAGACCATGGAGGATCTGCCCGCGGAGGCGGCGGATTACATGACCAAGGCGGTGGCCGCGTTTCATGACGCCTATGACGGGGATTTTGACGAAGATGCCGAGTCGCTGGCCAGACAGTATTATGACCGCGCGAATATCCGCATCCGTTACATGCTCGCGATCCTGCACGACGATGCCGATATGATCTCGGAGGAAGGGGCGGAATAGGGGTACGCAGGCAGAACAAAAGCCCCGGATGACACCTGCAGCGTCATCCGGGGCTTATTTCATGGGCGCAACGGGGCTCGAACCCGTGACCTCCCGCGTGTGAGGCGGACGCTCTCCCAGCTGAGCTATGCTCCCGAACATCAACGCAGACAATATTAGCACAGGCATGAAAAAAATGCAAGGGCATATTATGACAGGATAAGATGCGATCCGGTGTCTATTTCCGGTTGTTTCCAGCGCCGCGATTTGCTATAATATTATGGCTTGCGGGTATCTGCCGCGGGCACCCGGCGGACCGCATTCCGACGGCGCCGGAGAGAGGAGAGAAATGGGTGTGAAGATCAGTCGGGAGAAGCTCCTGTACTACAAAGAAATGGTCAGGAATTTCCCCTGCGCGGCCTTTGTGTCGATGGATAACCGCATGGAGGGACAGATCAGTGTCCTGTGCGCGAATACGGAGTATTATACGCTCACCGGGATCACGCAGGACGCGATCGAATTCGGCGACCATGATATCCCGAACCTCGCGGACATCGCCACCGAGGATAAGATCCGCGTTCTGACGGAATTCGGTACCGCCGTGGAGCAGATGAGCACGGTGGCCATGGATGCTTCCGTGAAACGGATCGACGGCACCTATATGCGCTGCCGCATTCACGCGAGACCGCTTGAGAAGATCGGCGATGCCGTGTTCTTTGTGGTCACCTTCCACCGCTATGATGACAAGGATCCCGAGACGATCATCAAGAAGCATTATGTCGAACATGATGCCCTGACCAATATCTTCAACATGAAGGGCTTCTGCCAGCAGACGGCCGAGCTTCTCGCCACTTATCCCGAACGGCGTTTCACGGTCGTCGTCAGCGATATCGACAGCTTCAAGACCATCAACAACATGTTCGGCGACGAGGTGGGGGATCAGATCCTCATCATGATCGGCCGCAAGCTCAAGGAGCATTTTGCGACGCTGTTCAAGAACGGCGTGCCCGGCTCCTACGGGCGGATCGGCTCCGACCGGTTCGCGGTCTGTCTCCCGACGGAGATGGTCGATCCGGAGCGGATCATCAACTGGACCGACGAATCTCTCATGCAGTTGGATTTCAATTACCGGATCTTCATGCATCTGGGGCTGTGCGAGGTGCCGGAGGATACCCTGGAGATCTCGGATATCATCGAACAGGCCTATCTCGCCTGTGCGACGGTCAAGCACAACATGCGCCAGCGTTACGCCTTTTATGATTATGATCTCAGGCGGATCCTGCTGGAGGAACAGGAGCTCGTCTCCCAGGCGGAGAAGGCGCTGAAGAAGGGAGAGTTCGTCACCTATTTCCAGCCCGTTTATCTCGCCAGTTCCAAAAAACTCATCAGTGCGGAAGCGCTGGTCCGTTGGGATCATCCCGAACGCGGTCTGCTCACGCCGGGGTATTTCATCCCCGTCATGGAGCGCAACGGGTTCATCTCCCAGCTGGATTTCTCCGTCTGGCGTTCCGTGCTGTCGTTCATGCGGCGCAGACTGGATGAAGGCAAAAAGATCGTCCCGATCTCCGTCAATATGTCGAGACAGGATATCTTCCATCCGAAGCTCGCGGAGGAACTGCTGGAACTTTTGACGGAGTACCGGATCGATCCGACGTATCTGCATATCGAGGTCACGGAGAGCGCTTATATCGACGAGGAGGTGCAGACGCAGCTCGCCGCTACGATCCATGAGCTCAGGCAGAAGGGTTTCATCATCCTGATGGATGATTTCGGCAGCGGCTATTCCTCGCTCAATGTATTAAAGGATATGCCGGTGGATATCATGAAGATCGACCGCGGCCTCATGGCGGATGTCGACAGCAGTGACCGTGGCAAGGCCATGCTCTCCACCATTGTGCGTCTGGCTAACCGTCTCTACATCCCGATCATCGCAGAGGGGGTGGAAACGGAGCAGCAGTACAATTACCTGCGCGGCATCGGCTGTGATTCCATTCAGGGATATTATTTCTCCAAACCGGTACCGGAGGCCGAATTCGAAAAGCTCCTTGATGAAGGAGATGTCCCGGAGTATATGGCCGGCGAATCCATTCCCGGCAGATTCACCTCCAGGGACCGTGATGATACCCCCTTTACCGAGACGGTGCTGCTCATCGGCGACTTTGCAGAGGGGGCCTTTACCCCTGCCGATATCCTGGGCAACGATTATTACGTGCGCCGTGCCGCAGACAGACAGGAAGCGGAAGCGCTCCTGAACGAAGGTGACGGCGCGGATTATGTGATCCTCACACGCGCGGAGTACGAGGCGCTCATCCGGGATGGAAAAACCTGACTGCAAGACGATCGAACGGGAGATCGAGTCCTTTTTCGACGATGATCTGGATACCGACGAACTGGACGCATTCCTGGTTCACATCGATTCCTGCAAGGACTGCAGGGAGGAGCTGACCATCCGGCTGCTGATCCGGATCGGATTAAAGCGGCTGGAGGACGGCAGGAATTTTAATCTCGGCGACGAATTCGGCAGACTTATGAAGACGGCGCGTTCCAGGCTCGTGCGCCGCAAGCGTCTGCACCGGATCGCCGGTTACGGCGTCGGCACCGTCATCCTGGGGATCCTGACGGTTGCCGTCATATCCTGGTTTGTGTTGTTGTAGCTGATGGAGAGATCATGTCAGACAAACTGCTGCTCATAGACGGACACAGTATCATCAACCGGGCGTTTTACGGATTACCCGATCTGACCAACGCCGAAGGACTCCACACCGGTGCTGTATACGGATTTTTGAATATTTTATTACGTTTTATTGACGAAGAAAAGCCGGCCGCCCTTGCGGTCGCTTTTGATGTACACGCCCCGACTTTCCGTCATGAGATGTATGCGGAGTATAAGGGAAAGCGCAAGCCGATGCCGGAGGAGCTGCGCAGCCAGGTCCCGCTCCTCAAAGAGGTCCTGGACGATATGGGAGTCTACCGCATGGAACAGGCGGGACTGGAGGCGGACGATCTCCTCGGGACGGCCGCCAGACGCGCGCAGGCCGCCGGATGGGATGCCACGATCGTCTCCGGAGACAGAGATCTGCTGCAGGTCGCAACGGACAGGATCATCATCGCACAGCCCAAGACCGTGCGCGGGCAGACCACCGTCACACGCTACGATGCGGCTGCTGTCGAGGCTGAGTGGGGAGTGAGCGGCGAACGCTTCATCGATCTCAAGGCGCTCATGGGCGATGCTTCCGACAACATCCCGGGTCTTCCCAAGGTGGGGGAGAAGACCGCCAAAGAACTCATGGCGCAGTTCGGTTCCGGCGAGGCGATCTTTGCCGGTGCCGCATCCATCACGAAAAAGGCGCTGCGCGAGACCGTGGAGAACCACAGGGCGGATTATGACTTAAGCCGCAGGCTCGCCACGATCGATCAGGACGCACCTTTCGATTTCCCGCTCGATGCGGCCCGTCTGCCGGAGAACGGCGTGAACGGGTATTTCACGGCAAAAGCCTATGAAACCTATAAACGGCTCGGCTTCAAAAATCTCCTGAATCGGTTTGATCTGAAGGCGGAGGCGGGAGCGCCGGCAAAGGCGGCACAGGCAGTGCCGGATATGCCGCTCCAGATCTGCGCCGGCAGGAAGGATGCGAATCGGGCTTTTGAGCAGGCCGCACACGGCACAGCCGGCTTTACCGGTGTGTGCCTGCTGTGGGACCCGGACCGCGGTGATGCGGACGGACAGCTGTCCTTTATCAGCAACGGGGCGGTGCGGATCGACGGACGCAAACTCACAGGCGCAGCTGTCTATGCCGCCGGGCAGGTCTTCTGCTATGTCCCGGTGACAGCGGAGGTGACGGCGGAGTACCTCGGCGGGGCGCTCGAACGGCTTTCCCGGGCTGTCCGGATCGCCCTGTTCGATGCGGGCGACGCTTATCATTTCTTTACACCCGCCCGGATCCTCAATGATGAAGAGAACAAGGCTGAGCAGGTTTTTGACTGCAGGATCGCTGCTTATCTGCTGAATCCGCTGGTGAATGAAATGACACCGGAGGATCTGGCGGGAACGCTCCTCGGCGAGATCCATGCATCCCGGGCGGAGATCTTCGGGAAAGCGGATTTCGCGGATGCCGCCGACAAGGCTCCGGCCTATGCGGGTGACTGCGCGAGGATCTGCGCGCTCACCGCACCGATCCTCGCAGAACAGCTGGCGGAGACCGGGATGCTCGATCTGTTTGAACGGATCGAGATGCCTCTGTCTTATATCCTCTATGACATGGAACGGATCGGCATCGGTGTGCGCCGCGATGAACTCAAAGCGTACGGGGAACAGCTGACCGGACGGATCTCCGAACTCGAGCAGTCGATCTATGAGGCGGCGGGATCGGTGTTCAATATCAATTCGCCCAGGCAGCTCGGCGAGATCCTGTTTGACCGGATGGGGCTGCCCGGCGGCAAGAGGACCAAGACCGGTTATTCCACCGCGGCGGATGTACTGGAAAAAATCGCGGAGGATGCCCCCATCGTACGGGATATCCTGGAGTACCGCGGTCTCACAAAGCTGAAGAGTACCTATGCGGACGGGCTGGCGGATTATATCGCGGCGGACGGCCGGATCCATACGACTTATCATCAGACGGTGACGGCAACGGGACGTATCAGTTCCTCGGATCCCAATCTCCAGAACATCCCGATGCGGACGGAACTGGGGCGGGCCATCCGGCGTGTCTTTGTGCCGGCAAAGGGCTGTATCTTCGCGGATGCGGATTATTCCCAGATCGAGCTCAGGATCCTGGCCGCCATGAGCGGTGACGGGGAGCTCATCGAAGCCTACCGGCAGGGCAGCGACATTCACGCCATCACGGCATCCAAGGTCTTCGGTGTTCCGATGGAGGAAGTGACGCCGCTCATGCGCCGCAATGCCAAGGCGGTGAATTTCGGGATCGTCTACGGGATCAGCTCCTTTGGTCTGAGTCAGAATATCGATATCTCCAGGCAGGAGGCGGCGGCTTATATCAAACAGTATTTTGCCACCTACCCCGGGATCAAGACCTTCCTCGACAGGCAGGTAGCGCTCGCAAAGGAGCGCGGTTACGCGGAGACGCTCTATCACAGGAGACGCCCGGTGCCGGAGCTGAAGAGCAGCAATTTCGTACAGCGGGGCTTCGGCGAACGCGTCGCCATGAACGCGCCGATCCAGGGAACAGCGGCGGATATCATGAAGATCGCGATGATCCGCGTATGGAAGAGACTCCGGGAGGAGGGGAGAAAGGCACAGCTCATCCTGCAGATCCACGACGAGCTGCTCATCGAGGCCCCTGAGGAAGAGAAGGATGCCGTGGTACGGATCCTCACGGAGGAGATGTGTGCCGCGGCGGATCTGGCCGTGCCGCTGGAAGCAGACTGCCACACGGGCACGGACTGGTACGAAGCCAAGTGAAGAGGCCGTTCGTCATCGGGGTGACCGGGGGAGCCGGTGCCGGCAAGAGCGCCTGCCTCTCCTATATCGAAGCAAATTATGACTGCCTCGTCATTTACGCGGATTCCGAGGCCGCAAAGCTCAAAAAACGCGGCGCCTGCTGCTATGAGCCGGTCGTGGAACTGCTGGGAGAAGAGATCCTCGGGGAGGACGGGGAGATCGACAACGCGCTTATGGCGCGGAAGATCCTGGGGGATCCGGCGCTCACGCAGGCGGTGAACACGATCATCCATCCGGTGGTGAACGCAAGGATCCGGGACATGATCGAAGCGGAGCGGAGATCGGCCGCACATGACTTTGTCTTCGTGGAGGCCGCCCTTCTCATTGAATCAGGTTATGAAGCATTTGTCGATGAAATGTGGTATATTTATGCGAGGGAAGATGTCCGGCGGAGGCGTCTTGCCGAAACCCGCGGTTATACGGAACAGCGTATCGATGATGTATTTGCCAGACAGTTATCCGATGCGGAATTCCGCGCACATTGCGCTGTCGTGATCGACAACAGCGATGAACTGATAGAGACACGCAAACAGATAGACAGGATCCTGGGGGAACATATCGGTGGAACGGAAAGATCAGCACAGTGAGAATATCGTCTTTGGCCTGGATCTCGGCACCCGCAGTGTTGTGGGTACCGTCGGCTACATGGACAAGGGACGCTTTTACTGTATCGCACAGCGAGTGCGCGAGCACGATACCCGTTCGATGCTCGACGGGCAGATCCATGATATCGGCAAAGTCGCGGGCACCATCAAGGCGGTGAAGAACGATCTGGAGGAAGCCACCAATATCGAGCTGACCGATGTGTGTATCGCTGCCGCCGGACGCGTGCTCAAAACCGTGCAGACGCATTTCACGATGGAATTCCCCGACGGGCATACGCTGACCAACGAGGATGTTTATCATCTGGAATCCGGAGCGGTGGAACAGGCCTATGCGGAATTCCTGAAAGCCCAGGAGGGAGAGTTCCTCAAGTATTATCTGGTGGGCTATTCCACCATGCATTATTACTTAAACGAGTATCAGATCGCCAATCTGGAGGGACACGATGCCGGCCGGATCGGCGTGGATCTGATCGCGACCTTCCTGCCGGATGATGTCGTGGACGGGCTGTACAAGGCCTGTGAGCGCGCGGGACTTGCGGTCGCCAATCTGACCCTCGAGCCCATCGCGGCGATCGAGATCGCAATCCCGGAGAAGTTCCGGATGCTGAATCTGGCGCTGGTGGATGTGGGCGCCGGTACCTCCGATATCTGTATCACGGACGACGGCACCATCATCGCCTACGGGATGCTGCCGATCGCCGGAGACCATCTGACGGAGGTCATCGCGAGACATTGCCTGGTGGATTTCAACACCGGTGATGATATCAAGGTCCGCGCGAGCAAAGAGGAGGTCGTGAAATACACCGATATCATGGGACTGGATAAGTCCCTGACCTCCAAGGAGATCCTCGCGGTCGTGGCCCCTGCCGTGGATGATATGGCGAAGCAGGTCTCCGACGAGATCCGCAGACTCAACGGCGGAGAACCGGTGAGTGCCGTGTTCATTGTCGGCGGAGGCGGCAAGATCGAGGGTTATGCGGAAGCGATCGCCAAATACATGGAGCTGCCCGAGGAACGTGTCGCACTGCGCGGCGAGGAGGTCATGCGGGACATCATCTTCATGTCCAATGACGGGATCGAGCGGGATTCCCGCATGGTGACACCGCTCGGTATCTGCATGAGCTATTATGCCTCCAACAATAATTTCGTCTTCGTCAATTTCAACGGTGAGCAGGTGAAGCTTTACGATAACGGCAAGCTCTCCATCGGCGACGTGGCCATGCAGGTCGACTTCCCCAATGAGGATCTTTTCCCCAAGCGCGGCAAGGATCTGGTATTCACCATCAACGGAAAGGAACGCATCATCCGCGGCAAGCCCGGCGAGTCGGCGGAGATCCTCTTAAACGGCCAGCCGGCGGATATCCACGCGCTGCTCCACGGCAATGACATCATCGAGGTGCGCAGGTCCACGACAGGTCCCGCGGCCAAGATGGATATCGAGGCGCTGCCGGAGTTCAAGGCCAATTTCCGTGTCAATGTCAACGGCCAGGATGTCGAGGCCTCCCGTGTGGCGAGCGTCAACGGCCGCATGCAGACGGGCTTCTACGGGATCCACAGCGGCGATGATGTGCGGATCCTTGACTACGATACCGCCGAGCAGATCGCGGCGCTCCTGGATATCGAGATCACGCCCGATACGGTGATCATCGTCAACAATGAGCTGGCGACCAAGGATACCCCGGTCTACGAGAATTTCAAGGTGGAGTTCAAGAGACCCGAGGAAGCGATCATGGATTATTACCATGATTTCCCCGATCAGGAGGAAGAAGAGGGATATGAGCCGCAATATGGCAGAACGGTCCCGCCTCCGCCGGTCTATGAACCCGATACGCGGGCTGTCCACGAGGCGATCTCATCACGTCATGTCGCGCCCGATGACGGACAGGTCAATATGTTCGATGCCTATACGAAGCTGCAGCAGGCGGCTGTTGAAGCGGGTGTCATCGACGGGATGCCGGTAGAAGAAGAACCGGAGGAGATCCTCGCCGAACCGGTCGATCTGCATGTGGAGGTGAACGGGACGGAGATCACCATGACCGGCAAGAGTGAGTACATTTTCGTTGATGTATTTGACTACATCGATTTCGATCTCAAGATGAGCAAAGGACGTGCGATCGTGACGCAGGTCAACGGCGCCTCCCCGGATTACATGCAGGTCCTCGCCGAGGGGGATAAGATCGAGATCTACTGGAAGGAGTATTAAGCCGTGCGGATGGCGACGATCGCCAGCGGCTCAAGCGGCAACTGTACCTATATCGGGACGCGGGACACGCACATCCTGATCGATGCCGGGATCTCCCTGAAACGGATCACGGAGGGACTGCAGAAACTGGATCTCACACCGGATGAGATCGATGCGGTCTTTATCACCCATGAACATACGGATCATATCAGCGCCCTGCCGATGATCGCCAAACACTTCGGCCTGCCGGTCTACGCCACGGCAGGGACCGCGGGCGGGATCCGGAAAGCGGACACCGCCGGCGTCATCGACCCGTCCTGCATCCATGTCCTCGACTGCACGGAGGAGATCCGTGTCGGCGACCTGACGGTCAGACCTTTTCCCATCCCGCATGATGCGGCGGAGCCTGTGGCCTACCGTGTGGAGAAGCGGAGTGCGGACAGGACGAAGTCCGTGGCGGTGGCGACGGATCTGGGGTGTTATGACGACCGGATCCTGTCCATGCTCACCGGGCTGGACGCGATGGTCCTGGAGGCGAATCACGATGTGCGCATGCTGCAGGTCGGGCCGTATCCGTACAGACTGAAACAGCGGATCCTGAGCGACAGCGGGCATCTGTCCAACGACATGGCAGGCGAGCTGCTCTGCAGGATCCTGCATGACGACCTCAAGGCGGTGCTGCTGGGGCATCTCTCCGATAAGAACAATCTGCCGGAGCTCGCCTACGAGACCGTGCGGGTCGAGGTGGAACTGTCCCCGCTGCCGTATCACGGGGATGATTTTGCGATCGAGGTAGCGCCGCGGTATGAACTGTCGCGGATCATAGATCTGTAAGAAACAGAGACGGAGGAAAGACATGAACAGAGTGATCATCACAGTCGTCGGCAAGGACACGGTCGGCATCATCGCGAAGATCTGCACCTATCTTGCGGAACACGGCCTCAATATCCTGGATATTTCCCAGACCATCGTGCAGGGCTTTTTCAACATGATGATGATCGTCGATATGAGCAGCCTCAAGGAAGAGGATTCCTTTCAGGCGATCGCGGGCGACCTCGAAGCCCTCGGCAAAGACATCGGCGTCGTGATCAAATGCCAGCGCGAAGAGATCTTTGATTCCATGCACAGGCTGTGAGCCTGCGCGGACAGGGGAGCGGAAGACATGATCCATATTGATATCAACGAGGTCCGCGAGACCAATCTGATGATCGAAAAGGAAAACCTCGATGTGCGCACCATCACGCTGGGGATCGGCCTGACGGACTGCGCGGATGAGGATGTGAAAAGGCTCTGCGACAAGGTCTATGACAAGATCACGACCCGGGCGGAGAAGCTTGTCGCGACGGGAGAGGAGATCGGAAAGGAATTCGGTATTCCGATCGTAAATAAACGTATATCCGTTACACCTGCCGCGCTGGTCGGCGCGGGCGCCTGCAAAACGCCGGATGATTTTGTGCTCCTCGCGAAGGCACTGGACCGTGCCGCGCATGAGGTCGGCGTGAATTTCCTCGGCGGTTATTCCGCTCTTGTGGAGATGGGAATGACGCCTGCGGATGAAGCACTGATCCGTTCCATTCCCGTGGCTCTCTCCGAGACGGAGGTTTTGTGTTCCTCTGTCTGTGTGGGATCCACCAAGGCCGGGATCGATATGGACGCCGTGCGTCTCATGGGCGAGGTGATCCGCGAGACGGCATGTAAGACCGCGGATAAGGATTCCATCGGCTGCGCCAAACTCGTGGTCTTCTGCAACGCCGTGGATGACAATCCGTTTATGGCAGGTGCTTTCCACGGGGTCACGCAGCCGGATCTCGTGATCAATGTCGGGGTCAGCGGTCCCGGTGTCGTGAAGACCGCGCTCGAACAGATCCGCGGCGCCTCCTTTGACGTGCTGTGTGAGACCATCAAGAAAACGGCGTTTCAGGTGACGCGTGTCGGACAGCTCGTCGCCAGCGAGGCGGCGGCCAGGCTCGGCGTGCCCTTCGGGATCGTGGATCTGTCTCTTGCTCCCACACCTGCCGTCGGTGATTCCGTTGCGGATATCCTGTGCGAGATGGGGCTGACGGAGGCCGGTGCGCCCGGCACCACAGCTGCTCTGGCACTCCTGAACGATCAGGTGAAGAAGGGCGGCCTCATGGCTTCCTCCTCAGTGGGCGGCCTCTCGGGCGCCTTTATCCCGGTCAGCGAGGATCAGGGAATGATCGCGGCGGCGCGTTCCGGTGCGTTATCCATCGAGAAGCTCGAGGCGATGACCTCCGTCTGCTCCGTCGGTCTGGATATGATCGCGATCCCGGGGGACACGAGCGCAGCCAGGATCTCCGGCATCATCGCGGATGAGATGGCGATCGGCATGATCAACGGCAAGACGACCGCGGCGAGACTCATCCCCGTCATCGGTAAGGGTGTCGGAGATGAGGCGGAATTCGGCGGACTCCTCGGAAGCGCGCCCATCATCCCGGTGAGCAAAGCGGACTGCAGCGATTTCATTGCAAGAACAGGCAGGATCCCCCGCCCGGTGACGGGTTTCAGGAACTGATCCTGCCGTGAGGAAGAGGCTCACCAAAGAGCAACGGGATACCCTCCGCACCTGGCTCTTTCTGGCACCCAGTCTGCTGGGGGTCCTTGTTTTTTTCGTGGCGCCGTTCGGCGTCGTCATCTGGTATTCCCTGGTCAACAATCCGGTCCAGCATGTCCCGGTGGGACTCGCCAATTATTTCCGCGTGGCGCGCAATGAGGCTTACCGTCTGGCGGTATGGAATACGATCCGCTTCTCTCTGACGGCCGTTCCTCTGTCCGTCCTGCTATCCCTCCTGGCCGCGATCCTCATGGAAGCGGCGCTTCCGTGGAAGAGTTTTTTCCGCTCCTGTCTCTTAAGCCCCCTGATGGTCCCCGTGGCCTCCGTCGTGCTGATCTGGCAGGTGCTCTTTCATTACAACGGCCTCGTCAACGCGGCTCTGGGAGTTCATATTGACTGGCTCAAGAGTGAACACGCGCAGATCGTCATCGTGCTCCTGTTCATCTGGAAGAATCTCGGCTACAACATGATCCTGTTCATGGCGGCACTGGCCAGTATCCCGCGGGATCTGATCGAGGTGTCTCAGATCGAAGGGGCCGGCAGGTTCACGGTCTTTTTCCGGATCAAGCTGAGATATCTCTCGGCGACGATCCTCTTTGTCACCATCATGAGCCTGCTGAACTCGTTCAAGGTATTCCGCGAGACCTATCTGATGACGGGCGAGTATCCGTATGATTCGCTGTATCTGCTGCAGCATTTCATGAACAACACCTTTCTGGCGCTGGATTATCAGAAGCTGTCCGCGGCGGCTGTGATGATGAGTGCCGTGATCATCCTCCTCGTGGGGATCCTGTTCATCGCGGAAGACCGTTTCGGGAGGGACATCGAGGATTGAAGACTTATGCGGACATCCGGGCCATCGCGGGGAGGAGGAAACGACTCGGCAGAAAAGCGGTCGCAGGTCTCATGGCGGCGTTCCTGCTGCTGCTCAGCATCGGTTTTCTCCTGCCGGTGATCTTTACGTTCACGAATTCCTTTATGTCCGCCTCGGAGATCTCGGCCAATTACGGCGCCGTATTCGCTACGACGCGCACCGGCGGCAGGGTCTTCATCGGCAGGACCGTGATGCTCAAGTTCATCCCGGATATCGTGACCTTTTCCCAGTATGCGACCGTGCTGTTCAAGAGTCCGGCGTATCTGTTCAAATTCTGGAATTCCGTCCTCTACACGGTGCCCATCGTGATCCTGCAGCTGGCGGTGGCCTCACTGGCTTCCTACGGATTCGCCAGAAAGCGGACGAAGGTCAAGGAGATCATCTTTTTCTCCTATATCATCCTGATGCTCATGCCGTATCAGGTGACGCTCGTGCCGAATTTCCTCGTGAGCAGGGCGCTGCATCTGGTCAATACGCACTGGGCCATCTGGCTGCCGGGGATCTTTTCCCCGTTCGCGGTCTTCCTGCTCACAAAGTTCATGCGCAGGATCCCGTCCGGGGTGCTGGAGGCCGCCCGGATCGACGGGGCAGGGGAATGGCAGATCTTCTCGCTGATCGCGCTGCCGCTCTCCAAAGGAGGTCTCGCGTCCATCGCGATCCTCATCTTTATCGATTACTGGAATATGGTGGAGCAGCCGATCGTCCTGCTGGAGGACGAGGAGATGCATCCGCTGTCCGTTTTCCTCTCGCGGATCAACGGCGGGGAGATCTCGCTGGCATTTGCCGTCGCGGTGATCTATATGATCCTGCCGCTCTTGATTTTTCTGTACGGAGAGGAGTATCTTGTTGAGGGTATCACCTATCAGGGAGGCATAAAGGGATGAGCAGGGATCTTGACATCCGGATCGAAGAACACAGAGCGGCAAAGCGCAGGGACACGATCAAGAATCTGATCATCGGATTCCTCATCCTGTTGCTCGTACTCACCTTTTTCTCGAATACCTGGATGAACCGGACGCTGCCGGAGGTGTCCACGGTCTATGTGGAGCGGGGCGGGATCTCGCCCAAGATCCGCGGGACCGGGACGGTGGAGGCGGATGATCCGTATAAGGTGATGTCCAAACAGTCGCGCAAGATCTCTTCTGTCCTGGTCCATGTCGGGGATGAGGTTTCGATCGGCGATGTACTGTTCGAACTGGAGGACGAGGAGTCGGAGGAGCTGCTGAAGGCGGAACAGGAGCTTCGTGCCGCGGAAAAAGCGCTTCTTGACACGCGTGCCAAATATGAGTCGGATCTCTTCAACGGCGACGTGAACGACCGCGTCATCACACAGGTGCGCGGCGGACAGACCGAGGGATGGGACGATTTCCAGAAGACCTTAAGAAACGTGGTGGCGCAGTACGATGCCGCGGATGCCGCTCTCGAGGCGGCGAAGAAAAAGGTGCAGGATCTGCAGACGGAGCAGAAAAAGGAGATCGAGGACATCAGCAGCAAGATCGTGCAGTATGACTACGAACTGGCGCTGCTGGAGCAGAAAAAGGATCTCGGGGTGGCGAATGAGGATGATCTGAAGGAGATCAGCGAGATCATCAAGAACAAATCCCAGCTGACGACCTATAAGACGCAGATGGAAAACGGCTACGCCATCAAGCTCGCCCAGGTGGAATCGGACGCGGCCGATGCACAGACCGCCTATGACAACGCCAAGGAGGAAAAGGACAAGATACTCACGAGTATCGGTTCGCATATCGGACTTGAGACAACGCGTACCGATGTGGCGACGGCCGAGGAGGATGTGGCGCGGGCGCAGGAGCGTGTGGACAGGCTGACGGCGGAATCCATCGGCAGTACGATCACTACGCCGGTGTCCGGCACGATCACATCGGTCGGCTATGTCGCGGGGGAGACCACCAAGGCGGATACACCGGCAGCGGTGATCCAAGTGGCGGGACGGGACATGATCGTCTCATTCTCCGTCACCAACGCGCAGGCGCGCAAGGTCCATGTCGGCGATGCCGCGGAGCCGCAGAACGCCTGGTATTACTCGGAGTTTGAATCGACGCTCCGTTCGATCAAGAACGATCCCAACGATCCGACAGGGAAGAAACTGCTGGAATTCACCATAAAGAGCCCCGAGGTCCAGGCTGGGCAGAGCGTGAGCCTGCAGATCGGGCAGACCACGCAGGATTATGATCTGGTCGTGCCGAACAGTGCCGTCCGTTCCGACAACAACGGGAAGTTCGTCCTGATCGTCGATCAGAAGCCGAGCCCGCTCGGCAACCGCTATGTCGCCAGGCGTGTGGACGCGGAGGTACAGGAGTCCGATGATACCAATTCCGCCATCTCCGCCGCGCTCGAAGGCTATGAATATGTGATCACCAATTCGTCGGAGCCTGTCCGGGCCGGACAGTATGTGCGGCTGGCCAATGAAACAGAGTAGCGGGATCAGGCTGTCGAAGAAGACAGTCCTGTGGCTGTCCGTCGCTCTGGCTTTTCTTGCCTGTTCCGGCATTCTTCTGTTCCTGACGGACCGTATGCAGAAGAGACTGTACGATCAGCAGGCTGTCCGCACCTGGACGGAGGACGGGAAAGGCGCTTCCCAGCTCACCGTTTTTTATCCCGTGGATGACCGTGCGGGGATCGGCCGGATCCGGGAGATGGAATACGGCATCCGTGAGACGCTCATCAAGGATGCGGTCTATGACCCGGATGAGTATGAAGACAGGCTGCCCTATGTGAGCTGTCTGAGCGTGCCCGGGACCGTGCGGATCACGAGCGGTTCTCTCACGGTGGAAGCCAATGCCATCGGCACGGGCGGGGATTTTTTCCGTTTTCATCCGGTGACCCTTCTTACCGGCAGCTATTATTCCCAGGAACTGGAGACACCGGACAGGATCCTGCTCGACGAGGATCTGGCCTGGCAGCTCTTCGGGTCTTATGATGTCATCGGCATGACCGTCACGATCGGCGGTGTCACGCACACGGTGTCGGGCGTCTTCGACATCCCCTCCGTGAATTCCATTGAACGCGAAGCAGGTATCCCGCAGAATCTTGTATTCCTGTCCGCGGAATCGCTGTGTCAGCTGGGAGTGGTCGGCGGCAGGATCCTGCCGGATCAGGAAGCCGGAGAGGGAAGCGGTACGAAGCAGGCGCAGGATATGAGCGGTGCCGGCGCGGCGATCGGTACGGCGCCGGTCATCGGTATCAATGCCTATGAGATCATCCTGCCGGATCCGGTCCGCAACTACGCGCTGCAGCTGCTGACGGACAAGGCACAGGTGAAGAAGGGGCGCGCCTATGTGCTCGAGAACAGCAGCCGTTTCCGCGGCGAAGCGCTTCTTGCAAACTTCAAAGGGTTCTTCTCCCGCGGTATGCAGGTGAAGCCGCTCATCTATCCGTACTGGGAGAATATCGCCAGAGGTTATACCAATCTCTTTTCCCTGCTGTTTGCGGCCGCGCTGGCCTGCCTGGCTGCCGGACTTCTCATTCCCTGCATCCTCCTGTACCGCGTCTGGCGCCGGCGCACCTGGACCGTAGCCGGGGAGTGGGCACGTTTCTCCGACTGGAGATATGAACAGGCCAGTAAAAGGAAGATGAAAAAGGAGCAGCAGATCGAAGTCCGCGATGAGATGGACGGGATCGAAGATATCGAGGATGATGAAGAGTTTGATAAAGATGAGGAAGAGACCGGCGAAGACGGGGAAGATGACGGATACGATGAAAATGAAACGCGTGAAGAAGATATAGAAGAAACGGAAGCGGACGAAGACGGGGACAGCGTGCAGGCGGAAGAAACGGAAGCGGACGTGGACGAAGAGGAAGAGACAGAAGAAAAGGAAGGATCAGAAGAATCCGAAACTGCCGGGGAGGAAGACACCGGGGAGGAAGAAACCGAAAAAGAGGAAGAAACCGAAGAAGACGAAGACAGCGAAGAAAACGACGAGAAATAATTCGTGCAAAACACGGCACATTGTGTTATCATCAAATCCTGTGCGACAACGGCCGCGTGAAGAGGAGTAATACAGCCCATGAGCAAGGAACTGATCGAACTGAAGAATATCTCCAAATCCTATGACGGGCAGCTCGTTCTGGATGATCTCAATCTCGTGATCCACGAGAATGAGTTTCTGACGCTCCTCGGCCCTTCGGGCTGCGGCAAGACGACGACGCTCCGCATCATCGGCGGCTTCGAGACGCCGGATCAGGGACAGGTCATCTTTGACGGACAGGATATCACTTCGCTGGCGCCGAACAAGCGGCAGCTCAACACGGTGTTCCAGAAGTACGCGCTTTTCACGCACATGGACATCGCGGAGAACATCGCTTTCGGTCTCAGGATCAAGAACAAGACCGATCAGTATATCCGGGACAAGATCAGCTACGCATTAAAACTCGTGAATCTGGAGGGCTTCGAGCACCGGATGCCGGATTCGCTCTCCGGCGGACAGCAGCAGCGGATCGCGATCGCCCGCGCCATCGTCAACGAGCCCAAGGTGCTCCTCCTCGATGAGCCGCTCGGCGCGCTGGACTTAAAACTCCGGCAGGATATGCAGTATGAGCTGATCCGTCTGAAGAAGGAGCTCGGGATCACCTTTATCTATGTCACGCATGACCAGGAGGAGGCTCTGACGATGTCGGACCATATCGTGGTCATGAATCAGGGCTATATCCAGCAGGAGGGCACGCCGGAGGACATCTATAATGAGCCGGAGAATGCCTTTGTGGCTGACTTTATCGGGGATTCCAACATCATCACGGCTGTCATGGTGCGCGATGAGCTCGTGCGGATCCTCGATGTGGAATTCCCCTGCGTCGATAAGGGCTTCGGCAATGAGAAGCCGGTGGACGTCGTCATCCGCCCGGAGGATGTGGAACTCGTGAAAAGAGGCGAGGGCAGGATCCCGGGTGTCGTGACGCACATCATCTTCAAAGGGGTTCATTACGAGATGGAGGTGCAGGCCGGCGGCTTTGAGTGGCTGGTGCACTCCACCAGGGAATTCCCGGTGGGGACCGAGGTGGATATCCGTGTCGATCCCTTCAATATCCAGGTCATGAACAAGCCTGCGAGCGAGGACGAGCAGGCCATCGGTGTAGAGGAGTAAAGCCCGGTGTTCAGGGATCCGAAAAAAGCAGGGGCAGTTGCCTCCCCGTATTTTGCCTGGGCGCTGATCTTTATCCTGGTGCCGCTGGCGATGATCCTGTGGTACGGGCTCACGGACGAGAGCGGTGCGATGACCCTTGCCAATATCGCGGCGATCGCGCAGCCGGAGCATGCGAAATCGCTCCTGCTCGCGCTGGAACTTGCGCTGATCAGCACACTCATCTGTTTCCTTCTGGCATACCCTCTCGGGATGATCCTTGCAAAGAACAAGATGAGCTCCCAGGGGATCATCACGACGATCTTCATCCTCCCCATGTGGATGAACTTCCTGCTGCGCACCTTTTCCTGGATGACGCTCCTGGAAAACCACGGGGTCATCAACGGGATCCTGGAGTTTCTGCATCTGCCGGCCATGCGTGTCATCAACACGCCCGGGGCCATCGTCATCGGCATGGTGTACAACTTCCTGCCTTTCATGATCATGCCGATCTACAATTCCCTGGCGAAGATCGATCCAAATGTCATCAATGCGGCGAGAGATCTCGGTGCGAATTCCGTGCAGACATTTCTGCGTGTGACGCTGCCGCTGACGGTCCCTGGGATCATCTCCGGCGTCACGATGGTCTTTATACCGGCGCTCACGACCTTTGCGATCTCGACGATGCTGGGAGGTTCCAAGATCCTGCTGATCGGCAACGTGATCGAGCAGGAGTTCACGCTGACCTATGACTGGCATATGGGGAGCGGTCTCTCCATCGTGCTGATGATCTTTATCGTCGTCAATATGGTCATTTCGGCTGTATCGGAGAAGGATGATGAATAACAGGATCCGTCCCATCGAAAAAATCTATATGGCGGTCATCTTCCTGTTCATGTATGCGCCCATCGTGACGCTGATCGTTCTGTCGTTCAACAGGAGCAAGTCCCGTTCAAAGTGGGGCGGCTTCACGATGCAGTGGTACCTGAATCTCATCCACGATCACGAGGTCCTGAACGCGATGGCGAACACGCTGATCATCGCGCTCATCGCCACGGTGGTATCGACGCTGATCGGTACGGCTGCGTCCGTCGCGATGACCGGCATGAAGCGGCGGATGAGATCTCTCATCATCGGTGTGACCAACATCCCCATGATCAATGCGGATATCGTGACCGGTATCTCGCTGATGCTCCTGTTCAAGGTCCTGCATTTCGACGCGGGCTTTGTCACGGTGCTCATCGCGCATATCACGTTTGACATCCCGTTCGTCATGCTTTCGGTCCTGCCGAGACTGAAGACCATCTCGCCTTCCGTTTACGAGGCGGCGCTGGACCTCGGCGCGGAGCCGTTCTTTGCCTTCCGGAAGACGATCCTGCCGGATCTGGCTCCGGCGATCATCTCCGGCGCGCTGATGGCGTTCACGATGTCGATCGATGATTTCATCATCACGTATTTCACCAAGGGGAGCGGGTTCGATACCCTTTCCACCAAGATCTACAGCGAGGTGAAGCGAGGGATCAGGCCCGAGATCTATGCGCTCTCCGCCATCATCTTTGTGGCTGTGCTGATCCTGCTGTTCGCTTCCGACCGGATGAAGGCCCGCAGTGCGCGGCGCACCTGCGTTGTGAAGAAGGGCATGAACGCGAAGTTAAAGACCTACGGCGCGGTCGCCGGTATCGCGGTCGCGAGCATCCTGATCATCGCGATGGCGCTCGTCTACGGCGGTGTCTTTTCCAAGAATTCGGATCAGGTATTCGTCTACAACGCAGGGGAATATATCGATCCGGAGGTCATCGAACTGTTTCAGGAGGAGACCGGGATAGAGGTCGTCTATGACGAATTTGAATCCAATGAGATCATGTATGCCAAGATCGCCTCGGACGGCGCGGCCTATGATGTGCTGTGCCCCTCCGACTATATGATCGCCAAGCTCATCGATAATGAAATGCTCATGAAGCTTGACCGTTCGGCGATCCCGAATGCTTACGAGTACATCGGGAAGCAGTATTACGAGTCCGCGACGGCCTTTGATCCGGCGAATGAATATGCGGTACCGTACTGCTGGGGAACGGTCGGGATCCTCTACAACAGAAATCTCGTGAACGGACCGGTGGACAGCTGGGATATCCTCTGGGATCCCGCGTACAAGGGGGAGATCCTCATGCAGGATTCCATTCGTGACGCCTTCATGGTGGCACTGGCCCGGCGCGGATATTCCATCAACACGACGGATCCCGCAGAGATCGATACGGCAACGGCCGACCTCATCGCGCAGGCACCGCTTGTGCAGGCCTATGTCATCGATCAGGTGCGGGACAAGATGATCGGCAATGAGGCGGCCCTCGGTGTGATCTATTCCGGGGAAGCCATCTATACCAAGAGAGAAAACGCGGATCTTGAGTATGTGATCCCCAAAGAGGGCAGCAATGTCTGGATCGACGCCTGGGTCATCAGCAGGGAAGCACGTAACGCCGAGAATGCCTTGAAGTGGATCGATTTCCTGTGCAGGCCGGATATCGCCCTCATGAATTTCGAGTATATCACCTATTCCACGCCCAATATCGCGGCGCAGGAGATGATCGAAGATGAGGAGATCCGCAATTCCGCGGTCGCATTCCCGGATGAAGAGACGCTGAACCGGTGCGATACCTATATCTCACTGGGAGAGGAAGGCGACAGGCTCTATAACGAAGCCTGGAAGAAGGTCAAGAGCGCGGACTAACCGTTTCGTTTTTCGGTGCCGAGATGGCGCAGACCGGCTGACGTATCGCCGGGTGTTTCCATGGTCTTCGGATGGCTCATGCGGTAGCGTTCTCTGGAGCAGGCGGGACACAGGTTCCCGTAGACGACGGGTTCACCGCAGATCGTGCAGTAATCCGAGGAAAACAGTTCTTCGAGGGTTCCCTCTTCAGTCTCATTCTGTTCTTCGATCTTGCGGCGCACGAAATGAAGCGCCCGTTTTTCAGAGATATGGAAATCGTGGGCGATCTCATGGTAATTCATGGCCTGATGATCGGAGATGTACTGGCGGATCTGCATGAAGAGGTCATAATCCTCGCAGGCACGGCAGGTATCGGATTTTCTTTTGGCGGGCAGGATGCGCCCGCAGACGCTGCACAGACGCAGGACCCCTTCAGAACTTCCCGAAGGACCCCTGTTATCCTTATCAGTATCCTGAACCGCCGGGTTTCCGGCGGGATCCGTCGGGGTGATCCCCGCATTTTCCAATGACTGTTTCTCCATGGAGTCTCCTGTATGCCTGCTCTGATTCTGTTTTAGCCCCGGCTGAAACCGGCAATCTTAAGTGACGGAAATTTTAACAAAAATATACATAAAGCGCAAGTCTCTTGCCTTTTTGACGGTGATAGAGTATATTAGATTAGTCTGATTGCGTATTCAGCGTTCATTCATATCACAGCAAGGAGGATAGGACTATGATCTACTCAACCGAAGTAAAAGGCATGTGCCCGGTCCACCAGGGGGCGCGTCACGGAGCGGCTCCGATCCCTGAGGAAGCAAAATGGGTCAAGGCCAAAGAAGTCAAGGATATCTCCGGATATACCCACGGCATCGGCTGGTGCGCGCCGCAGCAGGGCTGCTGCAAGCTCTCCCTCAATGTTAAGGACGGCATCATCCAGGAGGCACTCGTGGAGACGATCGGATGCTCCGGCATGACGCATTCCGCGGCGATGGCAGCCGAGATCCTGCCCGGTCTGACCGTTCTCGAAGCGCTTAACACGGATCTCGTGTGCGATGCCATCAACACCGCCATGAGAGAGCTCTTCCTGCAGATCGTATACGGCCGTACGCAGAGCGCGTTCTCCGAGGACGGCCTGCAGATCGGTGCCGGTCTCGAGGATCTGGGCAAGGGTGCACGTTCCATGGTCGGCACGACCTACGGCACGCTGGAGAAGGGACCCCGTTATCTGGAACTCACCGACGGTTATATCACGCATGTCGCGCTGGATGAGAATGATGAGATCATCGGATATAAGTACATCAATTTCGGCAAGATGATGGATTTCATCAAGGCCGGTGATGAGCCCGCCAAGGCTGTTGAGAAGGCCTCCGGGCAGTACGGTCGTGTGGCGGATGCGGTCAGGCTGATTGACCCTCGTAAAGAGTGAGACAGGGAGGATAACGAAAATGGCGAAATTTGAATCATACGAGAGAAGAGAAAAGCAGATCCTGGCGAAGCTTGCGGAGTACGGGATCGGCTCCATCGACGAGGCGGAGCAGATCACCAAGGACGCCGGACTTGATGTGTATCACATGGTCGAGAATATTCAGCCCATCTGCTTCGAGAATGCCAAGTGGGCCTACACCGTAGGTGCCGCGATCGCGATCAAGAAGAACTGCCGTAAGGCTTCCGAGGCGGCTGCCGCCATCGGCGAGGGCCTGCAGTCCTTCTGTATCCCGGGTTCCGTTGCTGACCGCCGCAAGGTGGGTCTCGGCCACGGGAATCTCGGCAAGATGCTCCTCGAGGAGGACACCGAGTGCTTCGCTTTCCTGGCCGGCCATGAGTCTTTCGCAGCCGCCGAGGGTGCGATCGGTATCGCCGAGAAGGCCAACAAGGTGCGTCAGAAGCCCCTGCGCGTCATCCTGAACGGTCTGGGCAAGGACGCGGCGCAGATCATCTCCCGTATCAACGGCTTTACTCATGTTGAGACGGAGTATGACTATTTCACGGGCGAACTCAAGGAGGTCTCCCGCACATGCTATTCCAAGGATCCGAAGAGCCCCCGTGCGCTGGTCAACTGCTACGGCGCCAACGATGTCCAGGAGGGTGTCGCGATCATGTGGCATGAGAATGTCGATGTCTCCATCACCGGCAATTCCACCAATCCGACGAGATTCCAGCATCCGGTCGCAGGCACCTACAAGAAAGAGCGCACCGATGCCGGCAAGAAGTACTTCTCCGTGGCGAGCGGCGGCGGCACCGGCCGTACCCTGCATCCCGACAATATGGCTGCAGGTCCCGCTTCCTACGGTATGACGGATACGATGGGCAGAATGCACTCCGATGCGCAGTTTGCGGGTTCCTCATCCGTTCCTGCACACGTGGAGATGATGGGCCTTATCGGCGCCGGCAACAACCCGATGGTCGGTATGACGGTTTCCGTGGCCGTTTCCGTCGAAGAGGCTGCCAAGGCCGGGAAGTTCTGATCAGAACGGTCTGAAAAGCAAAGTCCCCACATCACTGTGAAGGATGCGGGGACTTTTGCTTATCTGTAAGACAGGAGGAAGATGATGGAACTCAATGATGATGCCCTGCGGGAAGTATCCGGCGGGCTCTCCGTCAACAACGAAGCACCGGTGGCTTACTGCCCGGAATGTAAGAAACCGATGAAAGCACTTGAGGATACGAGGATCGAAGGCGGCAGTACGGGACAGTACATCTGCAAAACACCGGGCTGCAAGAATGAAAACAAGACCCTGAACAATCTGCAGGTGAAATTCAAGATCTGACGGGAGGTTATGATGAACGAGGAGAATACCGGCAGGACGCTGAACGACGACGAAATGGCCGCGGTATCCGGCGGCGCGGGAAGCGGTGAGAAAACTGCCAAATGTGTAAAATGCAATGTTAACAGGCAATTCATCGTGTACTCCGGCAACCGTGGAAAATGTTCCGTATGCGGCAATATGCAGATAGTCTGAAGATCATTTTGACGGCAGGCATCGACAGATGACGGATAACCATACAAAATTCCTGTACCAGACACCGGAGCGTTACATAGGAAGGCCGGTAGCCGCGAGCATCAAGCCCAGGCTTTTTGTGTGCTGCGAACACGAAATCATGGAGTTCGCGCTGGAAGGGCATCAGCGTCTCGGGCGTCCGGCGGAGCAGGAGATCCCCGATATCCCGGTCACCAACCGGTATCTCTCGAGAGATCACGGCTTCTTTGAGACGGATGGCGGACTTGTCACCTATACCGCCGCGAAGACGACGAACGGGACGATCTTCCGGCGCAGACAGCTGGAGCCGGGTGAACGTGTGGAACTGTGGGACGGCGATGAACTGATCGTTCCGGCTTCCGACAGCGAGAATGGGGTGGATATCCTGCTCGTGTGTGCCATCGTCGAGAACCGGATCAAGATCTGGCGGGATATGCGGCTGGCATCAAGGGACGCGCTGACGGGTCTGTCCGGAAGGAATACGTTCCGTACCTGGTATCTGCAGCGGTACCGCCGATTTGTTGATGACCGCTGTTCGCTGTTCATGCTGGATATCGATTTCTTCAAGCGGATCAACGATGTCTACGGGCACAGTGCCGGCGATGCCGCGCTGAAATATCTTACGGAGCAGCTTCTGCTCACCGTCGCGAGCGACGGCTATGTCTGCCGCTGGGGCGGCGACGAATTTGTCGGTATCATCATGAATGATGCGCTGAACGCAAAACTCGCCCTGGAGGAGATGTCGGAACGGATCGCCGCCACACGGATCGACGACCGTTTCAACATGACGATCAGCGCGGGAGTGGTCGACATCCATTCCGTACCGGATCCCGGGGATGTGGATGCGATCGTCATCCGTGCGGATCAGATGCTGTATCAGGCCAAGGAAAACGGGAAGAACCGGATCGAAGCATAAGGAAGCACCGTATCTGTCACAGTTGCTCACTGAAAAGGAGGAAATTTCATGCAGGATTACAAGAAGATCGATCACCAGAGGAATAAGGATGTCGTGCTCCGCTATATCCCGGGGCATTTCATCACGCCCAATTCCCACGTGAATTATTACATGGATCTGACGGACATGAAATCCAGGCAGCGTGAGGCCAGGGCAACGGGCGAAGAGCTCGCGGAGATGTATCTGGCGAGTGATGTGATCGATACGATCCTGTGCCTCAACGGGATGGAGGTCGTGGGAGCGTATCTGGCCAACAAGCTGACCATGGCCGGGATCATCTCCGCCAATTCCCACAAGACCATGTATATCACCTGCCCGGAGTATAACAACAGCGGGCAGATCATGTTCCGCGAGAACAATCAGCACATGATCCGCGGCAAGCACGTCCTGATCCTCATCGATACGGCCACCACAGGTGCCACGCTCCAGAGTGCGATCCGTTCGGTGCGTTACTACAAGGGCGAGGTCGTCGGGATCTCCGCGATCTACTCGCAGGGGACCTCGATCGACGAGATCCCGATCCGGGCACTTTACACGGTCAGGGATCTGCCGGATTATGCGAGCTACAAGCCGGAGAACTGCCCGATGTGCAAGGCCGGCACGCCGGTGGATGCGATCTGCAACGGCTTCGGGTATTCGACGCTGTAAAGCCGCACACGTTTCCTGAATACGGTTTCTGACCCGGATGTCTGCCTGGCGGATGTCCGGGTTCTTATTAAAGATGAAAAATGCAAAACTAAACCGGCGGTTTATTTTTTTCACAGGAAGAGTCGGTTATACTTTGATCATCTTCGATGAAGAACTCTGATGAAGAAATGAGAGGAGGTTCGATGTCCGCTGGCGGTTATCCGCAAAATGTGCTGTACGAGATGGGATTCTCCGAAGCGGAGGCTGACGGACTTGCCTTTCCGCTCGCACTGATGATCCGTTCCGGGATCCTGCCGGGCAGACTTTTTCATTTATTCTGCCTGCATTATGTGAACGGACTGTCCGCCGAAGAGGCGGCCGAACAGGAAGGGCAGCTCGTCAGGCATGTGGAAAGGGAACTGAAACGGATCCGGCAGCTGCTTATGAAGAACCGCTACCGTCTGATCCCGCATCCGGAGATGCGCACGGAAGACCCAGAGGAGGAACTGCCGTACATGGATTCCGATGAGGATGAACCGTATGAGGAGGACCGGATCCCCGGACAGGATCCGCTGCTCATCGATCTGGCAGACGCGGAGTTATCCGTCCGGTCCTATAACTGCCTGCGCCGGGCCGGTATAAAGACGGTCGGTGAGGTTGCCCTGATGGGGACAGAGCGCCTGATGAAGGTGAGGAATCTCGGCAGGAGATCCTGTGAGGAAGTGGTCCGCGTGCTCCGGGAACGTTATCACCTGATAGTCCTGTAGAAAATGCGGAACTGATCTTATGTAACAGTGAACAAACTGTAGTTTTTGAAGAAGAGGAGGAAAAAAACATGATACTCAAAGAAACCTTCCGGATGCAGAACCACCTGAACGACCTGATGCAGCAGGCGATGCTCTTCCTGTCAAAGCCGGAGAACATCCTGCGCATCAAGGAGGAACACCAGCGCAGCCGCAGCAATCCGAACGCGCAGGACGAGACCGTCGAGGTCAGACGGGAGTCCGATATGACCGCGGACCGGGTCATCGAGCTCTATCTGGACCTCATCGCCGAGCGGGAAAAGCTCGCAAAGGCCATCAGCAAGGCCAAGGCGGGAGCGGAGCTCGATATCGATGCCGCGCTCTCCGTCAACAAGGCGAAGCAGGAGGCCATCTCCCGGTTCCGCGCTCTCTCCCGTATCAATTCCACGGAGGAGATGAAGACCGGCAAGGATTACCTCATCAATACCGAGGGAAACCAGACGGCCTATGTCTACAACATCCGTTCCGTCAGCACCATCGATTTCAACAGGGAGACGCTGAAGGGCATTGTCAAGCGCCTCCAGCGGGAATGCGATGAGGTCTCCGCAAAGATTGACCTCATCAATGTCACCCTCGAGGTGGACTACACCCCGAAGTATGACATCGATGACACCTTTGA
>JAEEGL014168759.1_pt1 | contig 61036 bp, 60 predicted proteins | sample 9134231 | NCBI WGS metagenome assembly JAEEGL01 (sample SAMN16246548, study PRJNA631951) | gut metagenome | biome: gut microbiome; feature: rumen; material: fiber-attached | host: Bos | place: Iran: Karaj | collected 2018-10
ATCATGTTTATTTAACTGATGGAACTATGCTAGAAATTGATAATCCAAATGATTTACCTGATGCCACATACATCAAATATATTGAAGAACCTTATGTAAAAGCAACTATCATGCTTCCAAATGAGTATGTAGGTGCTGTAATGGAAATATGTCAATATAAAAGGGGTCAATTCATCAATATGGAATATTTAGATGAAAAGAGAGTTACTTTATATTATGATATTCCTTTATCTGAGGTTGTATTTGATTTCTTTGATCGTCTAAAATCTAATACAAAGGGCTATGCAAGCTTTGATTATGAATTATCATCATATAAGCGTAGCAATCTTGTAAAGATGGATATTTTATTAAATGGTGAAAAGGTCGATGCTTTAAGCATCATCCTACACAAAGAAAGTGCTCATGCTCGTGGAAAAGCAATCACTGAAAAATTAAAGGAATTATTACCAAGACAAATGTTTGAGGTACCAATTCAAGCAGCCATTGGTGGAAAAATTGTTGCCAGATCTGATTTAAGAGCACTTAAAAAAGATGTACTTGCTAAATGTTATGGTGGAGACATCACAAGAAAGAAAAAATTATTAGAGAAACAAAAAGAAGGAAAGAAGAGGATGAAACAAGTAGGTTCTGTAGAAATCCCTCAATCTGCTTTCTTAGCCGTTTTAAGTTTGGATAAATAATATGGAAGATATAAATAAAATATATGGCCTTTATATTCATATTCCTTTTTGCGATCACATTTGCGCATATTGTGATTTTACGAAAATGATCGCAAATGATGATAAAAAAGAAAAATATATATCTTCCCTCATTAAAGAAGCTAAATATAAAGCTAATAATTTTAAAGATTTAAAATCTATTTATATCGGTGGGGGAACTCCTAGTTCCCTTTCTTTTGATTTATTAGAAAGATTATTAAATGAATTATCTAAATTAATTAATCTATCAAATATTCAGGAATTCACTTTTGAAGCTAATCCTAATGATATAAATGATGATAATATTGATAATTGGATCGATTTATTTAATAAATATCATATAAATAGAATTAGTTTAGGTATCCAATCATTTAATAATAAGAAACTTATCTTTTTAAGAAGAAATCATAATAAGAAAATCGCAATTCATGCTCTTGATTTATTACATAATCATCATTTTAATAATGTCAATTGTGATTTAATCTATGGTTTATATCAAGATAAATACATAAATATCTTAAAAGATATGAAAATTGCTATTAAACATCACGTAAAACATATTTCTTATTATTCTTTAATCTTAGAAGAAAAAACTATATTATATGATTTATTTAAAAAAGGTCAAATTCTCGAAATGGATGGAGATAAGGAATCCAAATATTATTATAAAATAGTAAAATTCTTATCTAAACACCATTTTAATCAATATGAAATTAGTAATTTTAGTAAAGATGGCTATCAATCATATCATAATTTGTTGACATGGAATAATATGCATTATGCAGCAATAGGAATTTCAGCATCATCATATATTGATAATATTAGATCCACAAATACTAATAAAATCAATGATTATATCAATTTAATCAATGAAAATCGATTTGATGAAATAATAAAAGAAAAAAATGTGCTATCAAAAGATGATATTATCTATGAAGCTTTAATATTAGGCCTTAGAAAAAAAGAAGGCATTAATTTAAATGAATTCAAAGAAAGATATAATGAAGACTTACTTGTTTATTATAAAAATATCAATAATTTAATAAAAGATAATATTTTAGAAATAAAAGATGGAAATCTAAGAATATTATGTGATAAAATATATTTAGAAAATGCGATTATAAACAAAATTATCGACTAAATATTTGAAATTAGGTGATTATATGCAGAAATATGTGAATGAATATAAATATTATGTTCAAGGTGATTTAAGATTATCAGAAAATTCGGTAATATCATATAAAAATGATATTATTCAATATATTGAATATTTAGAGAAGAAGGGGATTAATAATCCTAATGATATTAAAATTGAAGATTTAAGATCATATTTACGTACCTTAAAGAACAAACAAATTGCGCCTTCATCTCAACTTAGAAAATTATCTGCTATTAAATCATTTCATAAATTCTTATTTATTGAAAAATATACTGATCATAATATCGCAAAAGCAATTGATTCACCTAAACAAGTAAAGAAAGTACCAGTAATATTCTCAATTGAGGAGATTCAAAAATTATTAGATTCATTAAATCAAGATAATCCAATTGAAGCCCGTGATAAAGCAATGATAGAGCTTGCTTATGCAGGAGGACTACGTGTTAGTGAACTTTGTAATTTAAAGCTTGGTGATATTCACCTTGATATGCAATATGTTCAAGTATATGGTAAGGGAAATAAAGAAAGAATTGTGCCAATTGGTGAAAAAGCAATTGATTCAATTAATTATTACATTAAAAATGCGAGACCATTGCTTGTTAAAAAACACACAGATATTTTATTTTTAAGTGCAATTAAGGGACAAGCAATGTCAAGACAGGCCTTTGATGAAATATTAAAAGAAAAAGCGAAGAATTGTGGAATTAATAAGCCAATATCACCACATAAGCTCAGACATTCATTTGCGTCACATTTACTTAAAAATGATGTTGACTTAAGAATAATTCAAGAATTATTAGGACATGAATCTATTTCAACTACCGAAAGATATATTCATATTAAAAATGAAGATATGAATCAAAAATATATGGAAATGCATCCTCGTGCTAAATTAAAAGAGCACAGCCAAGAGGAAAGAGAAAATGCGTTTAAAAATATTATAAAGAGAGCAGAAAAACAATAATTATCTGATAAAGAGGAGGAAAATATGGATAATTTTACAAGAAAAGCACTTCAATTTGAATCAAATACTTATGATGAAAAAGTGACATTATTTGGTGATGTATTTGAACCTACTGTTGACGCAAAAGGAATCGTGGAAATCATACACGGAATGGCAGAGCACAGAAAAAGATATGAAGGATTTGCAGCCTTTTTAGCAGCAAACGGTTATATCACAGTTATTTATGACCAAAGAGGTCATGGTGAAACATGTGGATCTGTTGAAAACCAAGGTTACATGAGTGATGTTGATAATTTTGATGCCATGGTACAAGATGCTAATTTAGTAAATCAAGAAATTAAAAAGATGTATTCTGATAAGAAATTCATTTTAATGGGTCATTCTATGGGATCATTTATTACTCAAAGATATATGGAAGTTTATCCAGATTCAATTGATGCCGCAATTTTATCAGGAACTAATTTTACTAAATCATTACTTTATAAATTAGGTGCTGTAATTGCGAAGGGTGAAGTTAAAAAGCATGGTAGGAAATATATTTCTAAAAAATTAATTAATTTATCATTTGGTTCATACAATAAAGCATTTAAGCCAAATAGAACTGCATATGATTGGTTAAGTGTCAATGAAGAGAATGTTGATAAATATATTGCTGATCCATATTGTGGTGCTGATTTTTCAGCTTCATATTTCATGGACTTAATTATTAATTTCAACACAATCGCAAAAGACTTTAATAAAATACCTGTTGATTTACCTGTATATTTATTCTCTGGTGCTAAAGATCCAGTTGGTAATATGGGTAAAGGTGTTAAGAAATTATTTAATAAATACCAAAAATTAGGTCTTAAGAATGTAGAAATGAAATTATATGAAAATGGACGTCATGAGATGCTGAATGAAACAAACAAAGAAGAAGTATATCAAGATGTTCTAAATTGGTTGAATAAACAATAATTTAATAAAAATATGATAAAATGCTCAAGAAAATGCCTTTCTGAGCGTTTTATTTTTAAAAACGTGAGTATTTATACATAAAACTTCTTTAAAAAGGAATTAATAAACAACAAAATATAAAGTAAAAAAAATCTTTCAAGATAGTTTACATTATTAAATAATTATGGTATAATATTTTCATAAAAGTAAAGAAACTTTTATTAGAAACACATAGGAGGAGAAAAAATGAAAAAATTATTAGGTGTTTTATTAGTATTAGTATTCGCATTCGTATTAGCTGGATGTGCTCCTAAAGATGCAGATGCTGCTAAGAAAAAAATGGAAAAGAAAGATTACGATGTTGTTGTAGTTAAAAAAGATGATGGTACAGTTCAAAGAACTTTATTAGCTGCAATCGGTGATGGCGTTGAAGCTAGCGTTACATGCACAAAAGAAACAGATGATGGCAAAATTGGTGTAACTGCATTATTATTTGAAAGTGCTAAGGCTGCAAAAGCTTGGTATGGTGATACTGAAGAAAAAAATGCTGGTCTTGCTGGTAAATGGGTATATTATGGAGATGAAAAAGCTGTTAAAGACTTTAAATAAAAATCTTTAAGCTCAAGAGAGATATATTAATTTATATCTCTTTTTTATGTCTTATATAAATAGAAGAGGCTTTAATAATAAATAATCTTCAACAACAAATTATACAAAATTAAGCCAATAATTAATCAATAATCTATTAAAAAATAAGTCAAGATGATTCCCTTTGATCAGAGAATCATCTTTTTATTTAAAAAGCTTTGTTTTTGAGAAAAATCGCGTACAAGAGAAGATAAATATATTCAAGAATATTAAATGAGTATATTTATTTTTTATTTTTACAATTTATTTGTTATTAATAATACTCGCAAAATCATTAAAAATGACCATTTTTTAGCCATTTTTCAGCATTTTCTACTGCTTTTATCTTTTAAAATAATATAATCATCTATTCAATTTATTCAGATAATAGCATATAAATCAAAAGATCGTATTATTTAAAAATATTCATTTTATACATCATCAAACCTGAAATTTCCTTTATTTTGATTTGATATCTCGTATTATTAACTAATCATTTTTTAAAAATAAAACGATTTAAAGCGAAATATTAGGCTCGATTTAAATGTTTTAATGATATTTGATAAATGTATTTATAGATAAATTTCTTATATATAAGCTTATTAATTATTGATAAAGACTATATTTTTATAAAGATTGCAGGGATAATTAATCCTTTTCTGAGAAGATTATTTTTAATAAGATGAATATTTATCCAAATGTGCTTTTATAATCTGATTATATAAAATATAGTAATAAGCTAAATAATTGGCTCTGTAACAAGTTTAATTATTTGAATCAAGATAAATAATAATATGATCATATATAAATAGATTATAAAAGAACTGTATTATTATATAATAAAATGTTTTGTTATAAGAAATTAATGGTTTTAAACAGACTAATATATTTATATACTTATTAACACACATAGATATTTAAAGACTTTACCTTCATATACATTACTTTACATAATATATATTATCGGAAGTTGTTTTATAATCTTGTAAAATAAAAACAAGAATAAGATAATCCTCTTATTCTCGTTTCATTATCAAGATTTTAGTAAATTAAAAAATAATTTATTGTTAAAATAAAAATATTTATAAAGGATGTCTTGCGTTCACAAATTTTTCAAATACTTTAGAATCAAAATTTTCAAGAATATAATAAATATCAGTTCCAGGTTCGTGATATGCACCATTGCCAAAAAGCCAAAATTCAAGATCTCCAATTGTGATTTCATAAATACCTAAAGATAAGTTATCTTCTACATTAAAAATATCATTTTTATTTGATTCATGAAATACACACTTATTTATCATTTTGATAAATTCATCAATTAATTCTTTATCAGTGACCACACTTTCCAAAATAGAATCATGAAGCGCTCTACATAAAATTTGATCTAATTCTTCTGAAAGAAAAATAGTTTTATCTACATTATTAATTTTATTAACATTGTTTGCAATAGTGTTTTCTTCTTCTTTATTGTTCGATTTGCATCCTGAAATAAATAACATCATTAATAATAAAATAATAATAACAGCACTAAATTTTTTCATAGTTGTCTCCTTTCCTATTCAATGTTATGATTGTCGAAATTCGGTTCAATTATAACGCATCTATCACCACAAACGTAGCATCTACCTGTTGCCGGATTTAAAGTATGAGATTCATAATATGAGTATGAACAAGTAATACAAATTTGTTGATGTGTAACTAAATTGTTTGGAAGCACAGTAAAGACATGAGGCTCTAAATAATCATATGAACAATTTGAACAAATTTGTTGATGCATAATAGAATTGTATAAAGAAGGGACAAATAAATGATTAATGCACAATTTATATGCTGTATATGTCGTTGTTGTAAAATAAGGACTATAATTAGCTGCGTGTCGATACAAACCGGCACTTCCCCACTTTGAGATAACTATTGTTCCGTTTAATGTTCCATCAGTACTTTCAATTATAGCAGAGTGAATATCTTTTGTTCCATCATTGTAAACTAAAATATCTCCTGCATGCCATGTATTTTGCTGATAATAACAATCAGTTTTGAAATCACCTGGATGTGGTAGCCAAATATTATTTGTTGCTGATTGATTATACCATGCATATGAATGACAATTATATCTTCCTGTTGCGTCTCTTAATCTTTCAGCGTCAGTATAATTAGAATCATAAATGTTATTCATTAATGAAATATCATCAGGAACGAAATCTTCTATACAGCGATAAGCATCTACTTCGTTGTTTAATATTGTATAAATAGGATTATAAGTATAAGTAGGTGATGATTCATATAGAAGATAAGAAAGTAAAACCCTCTCACGCAAATTCAAATTATTAAAAGAATGATTAGAAATAAAATTATCTAAATCATCCCTTTTTAATAATTCCTTTAACCCGTTATATTTGCTACTAACAGCTTTCAATCCATATTCGTAGTCATTATATAAAAGTAAATCTAATAAATAAGGGTAATTTTTTACCTCTTCTAATAATTCAAATGTTGAAAGTGTTTCAACATCGTCAATCTGATATAAATCATAATTTCTTGTGTCAATATACTGGTTAGATTCATCAGTATTTGGTTCATCGGAATTTGTCCCTGTTACGTTAAATCTAGGAACAAAGATAATAAACATCATTAATATAAGAATCAATAAACTAAATGGTTTAAACTTCTTCATATATTTCTCTCCCTTTTTAAATATTTGATTAAAGATACATAATAATTAACATATCTTTACCACTTTTAGTATATCATTATCAAATATTTTTTGTCAATAAGATTAAGCAAAATATTATCATAATAAAAAAGCCTATAATATAGGCTTTTTGGAAAGCTTTAAATATATTTGATGGATATTTTTATTTTAAACCAATCTTAATCCATTTTGCAGATCTACCTTTACCAAGAGGTCTTATTATATTTTCATCTCTTAATTTTAATAAAACTCTATTAATGGTAGATTCAGATACATATGGATGATTTAATCTAATTTCTTCTTTAGTAAAGATATTATTTAAATTCATGATTGTATTTTCAATATTATCAGCTTTGGCAAGATTAGCATCTGTAGAATATTGTGAAATAATATTATCTGTTCTTTCGTACAATTTTAAAATTAAAGATGTCATAAAACGGATGAATGATAATATCTGAGGAATACCTTCATTATAATTATAAATGGCTTCATTTAATGAATCATTTAATTCTTCTTTATGATTATAGATTGCTTCAAAAAGACTTACATAATGAATAGCACCAATATCACATTTTAATAATAATAAATACATAATTACATAAAATAAACAATCATTATTTACAGAAAATGGTTTTAATGCATATAAATCAATTAAATAATTTAAATACAATGTGATAGCTTCTACATTATCAGATTCACTAGAATTAATGAAATTTGCAAGCTCTTCTACTATTTCTCTTTTTGATCCTACATCAACTAAATGATAAATATTCTTCTTTTCTTCCTTTAAAACATCATATTTGATGTTCTGATTAGGATAAATATAATTTATCAAATTATTTAAATCTGAGGCTGAAATTCCTTGTTTAATCGGGTTTTGCATAAAGATTGTGAGAATCTCTTTTATATTATGTAAAACTTTCTCATCGCGATTTCTAGCTTCACTGTTCTTTGTGATGATCAATCTTAACCTGGTATCAGTGATATCTAGATCGATTAATTTAGATAAAAAGTATGTATCACGTTCAATTGTTTGGGATAAGATTCTCATGTAATCACTTGATGCTATTTCTTGATATTTATCATTCTTACCAATGTATTTATATATTTCACATAGTTTTAAGATAACATCATTAGGAAGGATGAATTTATTGATATTTTTTGTACATGTCATAATTACTCCTTTAAAATGGCTTTTTGAGACTCTTGTGTGTAATTATTCACATTTTAAAAATTAAAACGCCCAAAAAGCCATTTTTTAATCATTTTATCTATTTAAATCGATATTATTCTTCATAATTAGAATAAATTTAGGCTTTCCGATTTGGCTAAGACTTGTTTTCTTACCAAGTGATGGATTAGCACTCTTTAAATTGTTGAATTCTAATTCACCTATTCCTTTATCACCAACAAGATATGCAGGTAGATTTTCATTCATATTATCCTTATGAATGATCTCACATTCACAAACATAATTTGGCTTCTTCTTATCCATTTCAATCATTGATTTACCAACATTATTCTTGTGGCCCTTGAAGACTTCATCATTCTTGATTCTTCGAATTTGACCTTTTTCCAACATTGCAAGTATATAATCTTTTGGATTAATATAACGTCCCATGATAACTTCATCATCTGGTCTAGATTTCAATTCGATTGCTTTTACGCCTAGAGATGCAGGTGCATAAACTGATACTTCAGAAGCTTCATAACGGTTAAAGAAACCTTGTTTAGTAACAACGATGATTTCTTTATTTTGTTTGTCGCAAACATCAATTGATACTAATTCATCATCATCTGCAAGCTTTGTTGCCATTAATGCGTTTGAATAACGGGTTGCTTTAAATGCGGAAATTGGTGTTTGTTTGATCAAACCATTCTTTGTACAGAATAATATATATCTTTCTTCATTGAAATCAGTAATAGGAACTGAGAACATTACTCTTTCATCAACTGCAATATTAGCAAGTGTTGATACATTATATCCTAAATCTTTATGACGGCATTCAGGAACCTTTGTAAGTGGTAAGAATACATAATTACCCTTATTTGTGAATAATAATAAGGTATCAACTGTAGTTGCTAAATATTCAGCTGCTACAAAGTCATTCTCTTTTAATTTATGTTCTTCATCTTCTGCATTAAAGAATTTAGGATAAATCTTCTTGATATATGCATCATTTGTTACTTGAATGTATACATCTTCTTTCTTGATTAAATTACCTTCGCTTACATTTAATTCTTCAATTTCTTGTTGAATTTCTGTTTTACGAGGAGATGATAATAATTTCAATGTTTCTTGTTGTTCTTTAATGATAACATTTAATAATTTATTTTCATTAGATAAGATTTCTTCTAATTCCTTAATTGTGTTCTTTAGATCTTTTTCTTCATTACGAAGGGCAACAATATCAGTATTAGTTAAACGATATAGTTGTAACATTACGATTGCTTCTGCTTGTTGTTCTGAGAATTCATAATTGCTCATTAAGTTTTCTTTCGCATTTTTCTTGTTTTTAGATTCTCTGATTGTTTTAATAACAGCATCTAAAATAGAAACCATCGCAATTAAACCTTCCACAATATGAAGTCTTGCTTTAGCAGCCATAAGTTCAAAATTACTTCTATTTGTGATTATTTCTTTTTGATGGTCAATATAATAATCAAGAGCAGATAGTAATGTTAATGTTACTGGTCTTTTATCTGCAATAGCTGTCATATTATAGATATAATTCTTTTGAAGTTCAGTGTTTTTAAAGAAGAAATCTCTAATATATTCAGCATTAGCATCTTTTTTAATATCAACTACAATACGTAGGCCTTGTCTATCTGATTCATCTCTTATTTCAATGATACCATTTACATTTTTAGCTACGTATACATCATTCATTTTCTTGACTAATTGTGCTTTTATAACTTCATATGGAATTTCAGTAATGATTAATTGTTTGATCTTATCATTTTCCACAATCTCAGTTCTTGCTTTCACAATAACCTTAGAATGTCCAGTTTTAAATGCTTCTTCTATTGATGTTCCCGCTTGCACAATTCCACCAGTTGGAAAATCTGGTCCTTTCACGATTTTCATTAGATCCTTAAGTGTACAATTAGGATGATTAATACGATAAATTACTGCATTCATCACTTCATCAATATTGTGAGGTGGAATATCTGTTGCATAACCAGCTGAAATACCAGTAGATCCATTTACAAGTAGGGCTGGATATTTTGCAGGTAGTACTACAGGTTCATATTCTTCATCATCAAAATTAGGTACAAAGCCAACTGTCTTTTTGTTTAAATCCTTAAGTAAGTATTCAGCATATATTGAAAGTCTAGCTTCAGTATAACGCATTGCAGCGGCACCATCACCATCAATTGAACCATTATTACCATGCATGTCAATTAAAGGTAAGCGCATTTTAAAGCTTTGACTCATTCTAACTAAGGCTTCATATACTGATGTATCACCATGAGGATGGTATTTACCTATAACTTCACCAACAATACGAGCTGATTTTTTATATGATGAATTATGGAAAATACCTAATTTATACATCGCAAATAAGATTCTTCTTTGAACTGGTTTTAAGCCATCACGACAATCAGGGATTGCACGATCTTGGATGATGTATTTAGAATATCTCGCAAAACGTTCAGAAAAGATTTCCTCTAAATTTTCATGAAGTATTCTTTCAGTTGCTTCGTTTAATAAATCATTAATCTTCTTCTTTGCCATATTCTGCATCAGCTCCTTCTAATGTAAAATTGTCTTCATAATCAAATGAAACATTTTCTTCAATCCAATCTTTTCTAGCATCGCTATCATCACCCATTAGGATTGATACTTTATCATCTGCTTCATAGAAATCTTCAATATGTACTTGAATTAATGTACGTGTTTGGGGATTCATTGTTGTATCCCAAAGTTGTCCAAAATTCATTTCACCAAGACCTTTAAATCTTTGAATTGAATAATTCTTAATACGAGCACATTTTTCTTCTAATTCTTCATCAGTCCATGCATATTCAATTTCATTTTTATTGCTGATCTTATAAAGTGGTGGAAGGGCAATATAAACCTTACCAGCCTCAATTAAAGGTCGCATATATCTAAAGAAGAATGTTAATAACAAGATTTGGATATGTGCACCATCATCATCAGCATCGGTCATAATAATGACTTTATTGAAATTAGATTTATTTGGATTAAAATCCTCACCAAAGCCAGCACCAATTGAATATATCATTGACATAATTTCTTCATTTTTAAGAAGTTCTTCAACTCTGGTCTTTTCAGCATTTAATACCTTACCTCTTAAAGGAAGGATAGCTTGGAAGCTTCTATCACGTCCTTGTTTTGCTGAACCGCCGGCAGAATCACCTTCGACTAGGAATAATTCATTTTTATTAGGATTCTTTGTTTGACAAGGGGCAAGTTTACCAGCAAGATTTGTTGACTTACCAGCTGTAACTTTTTGCTTAACCATTCTTGCATTATCACGTGCTTCTCTGGCTGCTTCTCTTGCACGATATGCTTTTAATGTCTTATTAACAAGTAGTGTTGCTATTTCACCTTTTTCAGCTAAATAGAAACTTAATTTTTCACCTACTACAGTTTCAACTGCAGTCTTAGCTTCAATTGTACCTAACTTATTTTTAGTTTGTCCTTCAAATTGAAGTAAATCTTCTGGTATTCTAATTGATATAATTGAAATAATACCTTCTCTAATATCAATACCTTCTAAATTAGGATCTTTTTCTTTTAACAAGCCCTTAAGTCTTGCATAATCATTAAATGTTTTTGTGATAGCTGTTTTAAAACCAACTTCATGAGTTCCACCATCAGATGTTCTGATGTTGTTTACAAATGAATATAAAGTTTCATTGTATACCTTATCGCAATATACAATGGCAGCTTCTACTTGAATACCATTTGCGCTTCCTTCAATAAAGATAGGATCGTGTAGTTTTGTTTTATTGCCTGCTAAATCATTAATGTATTCCACAATACCATTTTCATAATGGAAGGTATCATGTTGACCAGTTCTTTCATCCATTAAATCAATTCTTAATCCCTTTAATAGATAAGCTGATTCTCTAAAACGATTAGCACATGTTTTATAATCAATTAAAGTAGTTGAGAAGATTGAAGGATCAGGTTTAAAATGAACACTTGTTCCGGTCTTTTTTGATTCTCCTAACATCTTAGGACGATATATTTTAGAACCACCTTTTTCAAATCTTTGGAAATAAGTTTTCTTATCTCTTTGAATAGTTAATTCCAGCCATTCAGAAAGTGCATTAACAACAGATGAACCAACACCATGTAAACCGCCTGATACCTTATAAGCACCATCAGCGGAAAATTTACCACCAGCATGAAGTTCACAAAAAACAACTTCTGGAGTTGGTTTTCCTGTCTTATGCATTCCAATTGGAATACCACGTCCATTATCAGATACTTCTACTGAATTACCTTTATGGATTGTAACTGAGATATGATTAGCCTCACCTGCTAAAACCTCATCAATGGAATTGTCAACAATTTCCCAAATTAAATGATGTAAGCCTCTAGCATCAGTTGAACCAATATACATACCTGGTCTTTTTCTAACAGCTTCTAATCCTTGTAAAACTTGAATGTTACTTTCATCGTAAGTTTGCTTTGCCATAAAAATCCTCTCTAAAATTTAATTTACTCATATTTATATTTTAACATAATTTAAATAGATTGTCAATAATAAATATCATATATTTATTATAGTCATATTGTATTTTTGACTATATTTTATAAAAAATGGATTTATTAATAAAATGATTTATTTATTATCTTTCTTCTAAATAAAAACAATTTCATTGTTGAAGAAAATATTAAAATGTAGTATAATATACCTACATATCAAGGAGTATAAAAATGGAAATATTTTTAAAAATTTTATTTCTTCTTCTCGCATATTTAATCGGATCAATTCCTTTTGGATTCATCTTTGGAAAAATGAATGGAATTGATATCCGTGAGGTTGGTTCAAAAAATATCGGTGCTACAAACGCTGGTAGAGCCTTGGGTTTTAAATATGCACTACTAACATATTTATGTGATATGCTTAAGGGAGCAATAATTGTATTCTTATTTAGGTTTGAAATTATCCCATCGACATACTGTGTATTAAATCCAATGTTATATGGTCTACTTGCAGTAATAGGTCATACCTTCCCAATATATCTAAAATTTAAAGGAGGGAAATCTGTAGCTTGTGGAAGTGGCGTTTTAGGTGCTTATTGTCCTATTCTTCTTCCAATTGCGATTGTAATATTTGCGATAATATTCTTAATCACTAAATATGTTTCATTAGGATCATTAATTGGTGCCTTATTTATGTTTATCGGTACAATCATCACAACTGCAATTGCAGGTCAATTTAATTTTGATAATTATAATCCAGATGGAAGCTTATGGGCTTATAACTGGTATTTCATCATCTTCTCATTTGTGATAATGGCTATCATTTATATTAAGCATTCATCGAATATTAAAAGATTAATTAATGGTAATGAAAATAAAATTAATATCAAGAAAAAGGAAAAGACAGAAAATTAATTCTGTCTTTTTCTATTCAAATTCAATTGTTGCCGGTGGTTTAGATGTACAATCTAAAAGTACTCTATTAACTCCTTTTACCTCATTTACTATTCGTCTTGATATAATATCTATTACATCATAAGGGATTCTTGCCCAATCAGCAGTCATAAAATCAGATGTTTGTACAGCACGAAGGGCAATAGCATAATCATATGTTCTAAAATCTCCCATAACGCCAACTGATTTCATGTTTGTTAAAGCGGCAAAATATTGACTTAAATTACATTTTTTATCAATATCAGTTTTTCTTATTTCTTCTCTAAAGATATAATCAGCTTCTTGTAAGATTTTAACTTTTTCTTCAGTGATTTCTCCAATTATTCTTACACCAAGGCCAGGTCCTGGGAATGGTTGACGATATACAAGTGATTCAGGAATACCTAATTCTAAACCAACCTTTCTAACTTCATCTTTAAATAATAATTTTAAAGGTTCAATTATTTCTTTGAAATTTACAACTGACGGAAGTCCACCAACATTATGATGTGATTTAATTGTAGCTGATTTACCAAGTCCAGATTCAATAACATCAGGATAAATTGTACCTTGAACTAAATAATCAACTGCACCAATTTTATTTGCAACTTCTTCAAAGACTTTAATAAATTCAGCACCGATTATCTTACGTTTTTGTTCAGGCTCAGTAATACCTTTTAATTTATCATAAAATCTTTGACTTGCGTTAACTCTAATGAAATTTAAATCGTAATTACCTTTAGGCCCAAATATTTTTTCAACTTCATCACCTTCATTTTTACGAAGGAGTCCATGATCTACAAAGACACAGGTTAAATTCTTTCCAGCAACTTTTGAAAGTAAAACTGCTGCAACTGAAGAATCTACTCCACCGGATAAGGCACATAATACTTTACCATTACCAATTTTTTCTTTTAATGATTCAATTGTGTTCTTCACAAAATCATCCATTTTCCAAAGTCCATGGCACTCACAAATATCAAGCACAAAATTAGAAAGCATCTTCATACCTTCAATTGTATGTAATACTTCTGGATGGTATTGGACAGCATATATTTTTTTATTCTCATTCTCCATAGCAGCAACTGGACAATTAAAAGATTTAGCACTTATTTCAAAAGATTTTGGCACTTCTTCTACATAATCTGTATGGCTCATCCATACGATTGTGTTTTTATTTACATCTTTAAATAATTTTGAATCTTTTATAATATCAATATTTATTTTGCCATATTCACTACTTTTTGCGCTTTTAACATTTCCACCTAATAAATAAGCTATTGTTTGACAACCATAACATATACCTAAAATAGGAATATTTAAATCAAATATTTTCTTATCGACAAGTGGTGCTTTATCAGCAAATACTGAATTAGGTCCACCAGTAAAAATAATACCTTTAGGATTATATTCAATAATATCAACTAGGGGCATATTAAAGGGATGAATCTCACAATATACATTACATTCTCTAACACGTCTCGCAATTAATTGATTATATTGTCCACCAAAGTCAAGTACTAAAATCTTCTCTTCTTGCATATTGCCTCCAAAAATAAATACTGAAATATTATAACACTTTTTATGATTAAATTCTACATTAGTAAACCATTTACATAAAAAAACTTTATATAAAAAATATATTTTTTACATAAAGTTTATCTTTTAATTGAATATAAATCATTATCAAAAATGATGATTTCTTTTTCAATCATGTCGCTTAAATATTTTTCTAAATATTCATCACTACATAATTCATATTCACTTAATTCTTTAAAACTAATTTGATTCTTTGAATAGATGATTTGGTATATTTTAGCTTCAATTATTCCTTGATTTTTAATTTCATTGTTTCCATTTTGCATTCGATTTAATATTTTTCTTATTGTTTCAAATAATAAAATGATTATAAATAAAAAGAACAATACTAAAACGAATGTTAATATGAAAGCAATTATTGGATTTTCTTTAAAAAACATAAAAAAGAAAAAAGTTGCAATGAATGCAACTTTATTTATTTTGATTCATTGAAGCCATGATTTGTCTAACTTGCTTTTCAGATGGAGTACGACCCATTTGTCTCATCATTTCACGAATCATCTTTTCATTTACTGGTGGATTCTTTTCTAAGTATTTATTAAATACTTTTCTAGAAACAAAGAAACCAACAATAGCTCCGATTAATAAGCCGACAACGCCAGCAAGTACTGGACCTAACCAAATCCATACATTTAAAATCATCATACTTAATCTCCTTAATTTTAATTTATTATATTATACTATAAATTAACAAAATAGTCAAATGATATATTATGAACTTAAATAAAAACACAAATCTTTTTTTAATATTTACATTTTTTAATTAATGTGATATAATTTAAGCACATACAGGAGGAATTTGATATGCCAAGAAAAATTCAAGACACTTGTATCGCTTGTGGTACTTGCATGGGTGAATGTCCAGTAGGTGCAATCTCTGAAGGTGATATTTACAAAATTGATCCAGATGCATGCATCGATTGTGGCGCATGCGAATCTGCTTGCCCAACTGAATCTATCGTTGAGGAATAAGCAATAAAAAGACACTATTTTTATGGTGTCTTTTTTATTTTATTTTACATATTAATTAACGGGTCAGTATTGATATTACTTATTTGAAAAATATCACCAAATTTATTTGCTAGTTCTTCTTTCAAAAAATTAAATACGAATCTTTCAATTCCATGATTTACTTCAATTATAGAAAGTCCAATATTATTAGCATAGATTGCTTTATCAAGATGAACTTCTCCTGTTATCAAACAATCTAAATCCATAAATTTAGCTTCATTAATACTTTGAATATTAGCTCCACTTCCACCAATAATACCAACTTTTTCTATTGACTTGTTGATGTCTCCAACAACACGTACTCCATCAAGTAAAAAAGTTTCTTTTACTTTTTTAACTAAATCAGCTAAAGTGCATTTTTCAATTTTACCACTTACCATCATTTTATCTTTAATAGCTTCTTCATGCACAAAATCGATATTTAACATCTTAGCTAGTGAATCATTAACACCACCTACTGCAACATCTAAATTAGTATGCATAGAATATGTTGAAATATTATTATCACATAAAAATTTAATAATCTTACCTTGTGGTGAGTCAAACACAATTTTATTGATTGGATTAAATAAGAATGGATGATGAGTAATTATTAAATTACAGCCTAAGCTTAAAGCCTCTTTAGCCACATCAAAGGTTAAATCAAGCGCAAATAAGGCCTTTTTTAATTCTATATTTTTAGATCCTATACAAAAACCTATAGAAATATCAAAATCACTTGCTGTCTCTTTTGGAAATCGCAAATCTAAATAATCAATTATTTCTTTTATTTGCATAAAATTTGTTCAATTCCTTTCATAATTTTTATTTTTTCAGTATCAGTAGAATATGCTTTTATATTTTTATATTTTTGATATTTATTATTCCATTTTTCAATAAATACATCATCTTTATTTTTCATTAATATTTTTCCAAAATATAAATCATTAAAATCATATTCTTCATATCCCTTTTCAAAACAATCAATTTCATAATACTTATTATCTTCTTTGATTATCTTTTCATTTTGAATATAGAAGCCATTTTCAACTAAATATTTTCTTAAAAGATATTCATCTCTGTTTGCTTGAAGGATTAATCTTTTGATATTCTTTAATTTATCTTTATTCTTCTCTAAAATGGAAATAATCAACATTCCACCCATACCAGCAATGATTACACAATCAATTGATTCATCAACCTTTTCTAAACCATCACTTAAAAAATATGATACATTTTGATAATCCTTTAAATTATTTTTTGAAGAATTTAATGGTCCTATTTTATTATCAATTGCGTATGCATAATCAATTAAATTGTTTTCAAAAGCTATTTTAATTAAATATCCATGATCACAACCAATGTCGGCAATTCTTCGGTATGGATAAATAAAATCACTTATTGCGTTTAATCTTTTCATAATCCACCTTAAATAAAAAGATAGGTTATAAGCCTATCTTTATTTATATTGAGATAATCTCTTTTGACGAGTAGGATGACGAAGTCTTCTAATAGCTTTGGCTTCGATTTGACGAATACGTTCTCTTGTAACATGGAATTCTTTTCCTACTTCTTCTAGTGTATGTGGTTTTCCATCAACTAGGCCAAAACGTAGACGTAAAACCATTTCTTCTCTTGGAGTTAAAGTCTTAAGTACTGTATCAATTTCTTCACGATAAGCTTCATTGATTGTGTAATCAAGAGGATTTAATGTATCTGAATCGTGAATGAAATCTCCAAGTGTTGAATCATCTTCTTCACCAACTGGTGTTTCCATTGAAACAGGTTCTTGTGCAATCTTTTGAATGTTTTGAACCTTTTCAACTGTCATCTTTAATTCAGCAGCTAATTCTTCAGATGTTGGTTCTCTATGTAATTCTTGAGTCAACTTTCTTTGAGTTCTCACTAATTTATTGATAGTTTCTACCATATGAACAGGAACACGAATAGTTCTTGCTTGATCAGCAATAGCTCTAGTGATAGCTTGTTTTATCCACCAAGTAGCATATGTAGAGAATTTAAATCCTTTTTGTGGGTCAAATTTATTTACAGCCTTCATAAGACCCATATTACCTTCTTGGATTAAGTCTTGGAATTGCATACCACGTCCTAAATATCTCTTAGCGATTGATACAACAAGACGTAAATTTGATTCGATTAAGATATCTCTTGCTTGATAACCAGTTTCAACTGTTTCTTTGCACTTTTCAACTTCAGCATCACTTAAAGTAATCTTACCATTTTCACATGCTTTTAATTTTTGATCAGCAAGTAGGCCATCTTGTACTTGACGTGATAAATCTATTTCTTGGATAGTATTTAATAAGTCAATTTGACCAATTTCCCTTAAATACATTTTAATTGGATCATCAGCTTGTGATGGTGATACGATTGAAGAAACAATTTCATCGATGTCTTTTGTTTTTAAATCATTTTCAATTTCATTGTTTAAGTCAGCAAATTCAGGATCATCATTTAATGCTTCCTCAAACATTTCGTCATTAACATCATCATTTTCTTCATCGAATTCTTCAATATCATCAACATGAGCATCAAAATCTTCACCTTCTTCTAAAGTCTTATCAGCAATATGAATATTTTCAAACTCTAATGCTTTTTCAATTTCATCAAATTCAGGAGAATCTACATCCGCAATTTCTGCAACCTTCTTTAATGAAACATAGCCTTTAGCACGAGATGATTCAATTAATTCATCCAACATTTTTTCTTGGAATTCATTCAACATATTTTAGCTCCTTTTAGTTTTTTTAATAGTTATTTTTTTCTTTTTTGTGATAAGATCATCTAAGTCTTCTAAAGATCTCTTTTGGCCATTATTCTTTTCCGACTCAATACCTTTAAAGATTGGATAATCTTTTACCTTCTTTATACAATCTTCAATATAATCAAAATCAAAACTTTTTTCTTTCTTTAAAATATCCTTTAATGTCAGTAATTCTTCTTCTGTTAATAATTTATTAAATTCTTCTTCAATTATCTTTTCTCTTGATTGGTAATATTCCAGCATCTTATATAAGATATTACGATTTTCATCTAATACATAAGCATATTTTAATTTAGAATCTATTTCCAAACAATTTACCTTGTCCATATAAGCAGCATATATTAATTTTCTCTCTGACTTGATGTATGCCTTCTTTTCATAAGAAGCGATATTTGATTGTTGTTTATACAGCTGTTGATCTTGGTTTTCATATGGATCAAAAGATGGAAATTCTTCAACATTTAAATTATCATTTTGATTATAATTTTGATTTTTAAGAGGTACTTGCTTATCAACTTGATGATTTGATTTAAATAATTGATAATCATCAAATAAAGCATCATAACTAATGTTTAATTGATCTTTTAATTTATTCAAGAATCTTTCTTGAATCAAATTGGAATTAAATAGATTTAAATATTTAAATACAATATTTTTAAAATTCTCAGCACTTGCTAAATCATTTAAATTTGTATTCTTTAAATATAAATCATACACAAAATCCATCGCACTAACTTGATGATTTAATAAATAATCATTTAGTGCTTTTTCACCATTCTTTTTGATAAATTCATCGCTGTCTTTACCATCAGGAATAGTCACACAATTGATTTCCATTTCACTTTTTGCAAGCATTTCGATTGCGCGAAGTGTTGCGTTAATACCAGCTTCATCACTGTCATAACATACAGTAACATTCTTTGTTAGACGTTTAAAAGCATTGATTTGGTCAAATGTAAGAGCTGTGCCCATAGACGCAATCGAATTTTCTACAGATGCTCGACATGCTGCGATTACATCCATAAAGCCTTCAAATAAAAATACACGATTTTCTCCTTTGATTTTTGGAATTGCGTCATGATAATTATATAATATTTGTCCTTTTTTAAAGATGATTGTTTCACTAGTATTCATATATTTAGATGATTCATCACCAACTAAATATCTTCTTCCAGAAAAACCACAAATATTACCATCCAAATCAGTAATTGGGAAGATTATTCTATTTCTAAAATAATCTTTATAATTAGAACCAAATGATGTAACTAAGCCAACTTGCATCATATCTAGTGGTAAATAATTCTTTGATAATAATAATTTATAAATTTCATCGTTATCAGAAGATAAACCGATATTAAATCTTTTAATTATATCATCATTTAATCCACGTTCATGTAAATAATTTCTTGCATTCTTAGCATCATCGGCATGATTTAGGAAGAATGAATAGAATGTTGATGCATCATTCATAATATCATAATATTTTTTATTCTTTTGCATCTCAAGTTCTTTTTTTGTTACAGCAACATTTATTCCTAAACTTGCCCCAATTTCTCGCATCGCATCTCGATATGAGATGTTTTTAAATTTAGATACAAAAGTGATTACATCACCACCTGTATTACAGCTAAAACATTTAAACACTCTTTTTGTTGGAGAGACAGACATTGAAGGGTTTTTATCATCATGAAATGGACATAAGCCAATGTAATTAGCACCCTTCTTTTCTAATTTGACATATGAAGAAATAATAGATACAATGTCAGCTTTAGAAATAATTTCATTTTTTAAATTATTATTATAAATATTATTGTTCATATGCTCTCCCTTCTTTATATAATTTTATTTATTAATATTTAATCTTATTCTTTAAATATTCAACTAAATCATCAATTTTAATACGTTCTTGTTCCATTGAATCTCTTTCTCTAACAGTTACACACTTATCTTCTAATGAATCAAAGTCATAAGTGATACAGAATGGAGTTCCCATAGCATCTTGGCGACGATATCTTTTACCAATTTTACCACTAACATCATAATCACAATTGAATTCTTTAGAAAGCTTTGATTGTAAAGCTTCTGCTTGCTCAGAAAGTTTATTTGTAAGTGGAAGTACTGCACATGTATATGGTGCAAGATAAGGTTTTAATCTCAATACTTCTCTTGTGTCGCCACCTTCTAATTCTTCAATGTCGTAAGCATTAGACACGATTGCAAGTAATAAACGACCAACACCAACTGATGGTTCAATTACATATGGAATATATTTCTCATTAGTTTCTGGGTCAAAATATTCTAAGGATTCACCACTTGTTTTTTGATGAACACCTAAATCATAATCAGTTCTATCGGCAATACCCCATAGTTCTCCCCAACCAAATAAGAATTCATATTCAATATCAGTTGTTGCTTTACTATAGAAAGCTAATTCTTCTTTAGCATGATCTCTATATCTTAATTTATCCTTATCTAAACCAGCAATGGCTAAGAAATCAATACAGAATTGTTTCCAATATTTAAACCATTCTAAATCAGTTCCTGGCTTACAGAAAAATTCCATTTCCATTTGTTCGAACTCACGTGTTCTAAACACAAAATTACCTGGTGTAATTTCATTTCTAAATGCTTTACCAACTTGACAAATACCAAATGGTAATTTCTTTCTTGATGTTCTTTGTACATTCTTGAAATTCACAAAGATACCTTGTGCAGTTTCTGGTCTTAAATATACAATGTTTTTAGCATCATCAATTACACCCATATTAGTTTTAAACATTAAATTAAATTTTCTAATATCTGTCCAATTAGATACACCACAATCTGGACAAGGGATTTTATTTTCTTTCACAAAGTCCATTAATTTTTCATTTGACCAACCATCACCAGTTTCTTTACCACCAGTGAAGTCTTCAATTAATTTGTCAGCTCTGTATCTTACACCACAGTGCTTACAATCAATTAAAGGATCAGAGAAGCCACCAACATGTCCTGATGCAACCCAAACTCTTGGATTCATTAGGATAGCAGCATCTAAACCAACATTTGTTTTTGATTCTTGTACGAACTTCTTCCACCACATCTTTTTAATGTTGTTTAGAAGTTCAACACCTAATGGACCATAATCCCAAGCATTAGCTAAGCCACCATAGATTTCACTACCTTGGTATACATAGCCTTGATTCTTTAAGAATCCTACTAATTCATCCATTGTGATTTTCTTTCCCATTTTATAATACCTTCTTTCTTAAAATGAGCAAATTATATTCTACCTCATTGCAACATATTATAACATAAAAGTCAATTTTTAGCAAGTTAAAATTTTTGTATAAATAATATGTTGGAAAATAAAAATATCTATTTAGAAAATAGATATTTATTCATTTATTTCGTCTGCTTCTACTTGAATTGTTTTATTTTCTTCTTTTGGTTTATTCATATTGATAACAAGAATAGCAACTCTTACAACAATACCGATTGAAGCTAACACAAAGAAAATGACACTGAAAACAATTGAAGTTTTATGCCCATTCAACATTTGTTTTAATTCACCATAAGCATTAGAGAAATTAATTTTATCTTCATCTGTAAGCTCAACAGTCTTTTCATCAAAGCATAATATAGATAAATCTTTTTGAACTGTTAAAACGGCATAATTATAATCAGATCTTTTAAGTAATGTTAATGACTTAGAATTCTCATATAGATCATTTAAAATAAAACGATATGAAGCATCATTATAAAAATCATCAACATCTTGGTATTCTGCATGTGAATCTACTTCTGTAATAGCAGCATCAATTAAATTGACCATTGTATTGTTTTTATCATAGATTTTTGTATGTATTTTTATACAAATACATCCCATTAATAAAAATAATAAAATAAATGATAATACTAAATCTGATTTTTTGTTTTTCATTTTATTATTTCCTTTCTTTTATTTATATTTTTTATATGTTCTTTTTCACTTATAGCTTTTAAATTGATATTGTTGATTGTATTTATTATATCATTTAATTCTTTATCAGAATAAATATATTCTAAATCATGATAGTATTTTTTAAAAGACTTAATTGTATAAACATATTTAGATTTTATATTATTTATTGAATTCTTATAAAAAATAATTATATTATTGATATTATATTTATTGTTTAAGAAATTATTTAATACTTCTACATGAGTATAATTCTGTCTGACAGGTGAATAAAATTTATATTTTTGTTTACCATAATTAAAGACCTGTGTCCAGTCTTTTTGATAATCAGAACCATAGATAGTACCAGAATAATTCTTAGTTTCAACTACAAATATTCCTCTTTTAGATATTAATAAATGATCAATTTGATGACTATTATTATCAGTTACAACAATAATGTTCTTATATAAAATACCTTTATCATTTTTAGATATTCTCTTTAATAAACAATTAACTGAAAATTCGCCAAATTTTCCTTTAAAATAATTTGTGTTAATGAATATTAAGATAATACTTAATATTGCAGCTATAATAAAATATTTCCCCATATCTTTTTACCTATGAATATTATACATAAAAAAGGTAAAAAAGTAAAGAAAAACCAATCTTAATAATTAAGATTGATTTAATTCATTTTTCTTTCTTTCTCTTTCATTTAATATTTCATATATTAAGGTTGAACCTAATATTAAAGCACCACCAATCCAACCATAGATTGATAAATCTTCTTTTAATAAGAAATAAGATAGTAATACCGCAATTACTGGTTCAAAATAGCTGAATATTGCGATACTTTGGCTTGGTAGATAAAACATTGAGTCCAAATACAAAATATAAGCAAGGCCAGTATGGATTATACCTAATGTGATTAATAATAAGGCATTATTTAAACTAAATATTTCTTTAGTATAATCAAGCGAGATAAATGCGTAAGGTGCAGTTACTACTGATACGACCATTAATTCAATTAATGCTTTCACAAAAGGATCAATTTCACCAATTAATTTATTGAATACTAATAGGCCTAAATAAAATATTGCGGCACCAAGTCCTAAAATTATTCCTAAAAAGTTTACATTATTATTAGAATTAATTATTCCTGAAAGTAAGATTATTCCAAATAAGGCTACTACAACACATATTATTTTTTTAATTGATATTTTTTCCTTAAACAAGATTATAGCAGCTATTATAAATAAGGCTGGTGCTAAATAATTACATAGTGATGATACTGATACACTTACATAATTGTAGGATGAAAATAAACACATCCAATTGCAACCGATACAGGCACCAGATAGTATCAACCATAATAGATTTTTCTTTATAGATACAAAATCTATTTTCTTTCTTCTTATTAATAAATAGATAATTATTATAATTGAACCTATTATAGCGCGTGAAAATACAATAAAACCTGATGAAACATCAATATATTTTGATATTATTCCACAGGTTCCATATATTATCATCGCAATTATATATTCAATTCTTACTAACTTTAATTTTTTCATAGTATACCTTTGTGAATGAAAATATTATAGTGATAGAAATCATTATTGTGATTTCAATCATTATAGCATTATAATTATTAAAATACAATAAAAAGTGCTATTAATTTGTAATAGCACTTCTTTATCTATAATAATTATTTTTAATTATTCTTCTGTTTTTTCTTCTTCAGCTTCATCTTCAGATGCTTTTTCTTCTTCTGCAGGAGCTTCAGTAGCTGGAGCTTTTTCTTCATCTTTCTTTAAATGACATACGAAGTTTACAATGATGCCTAGGATTAATGCAACAGCAACTGCAGTTAAAGTAATCTTGCCAATTGTAAGTGCGAAGCTACCAACACCAGCAACTAAGATAACAGATGCAGTGAATAAGTTTCTATTATCACCTAAGTCAACTTTTTGTAACATCTTTAATCCTGATACAGCGATGAAACCATATAATGCAATACAAACACCACCCATTACACAGCTTGGGATAGTTGAAAGTAATGTAGCGAATGGTCCGATGAATGAAGCAACGATAGCCATAATTGCTGTTGTGAGAATTGTTAATGTAGAAGCATTTCCAGAAATTGCAACTGTAGCAATTGATTCACCATATGTTGTATTAGCAGCGCCACCAAAGAATGCACCTACCATTGAGCCAACACCATCACCTAATAAAGTCTTATCTAGACCTGGATCTTTAGTTAAATCAGTTCCGATGATTGAACTGATGTTCTTATGATCTGCTAAGTGTTCAGCAAATACTACGAATGCAACTGGAATATATGCGATTGCGATTGATGCAATGTATGCACCCATGTTTTCAAATGTACCATAATTAAATTGATCGAACTTTAATGCTTCGATGAATGTGAAATGAGGAACCCATTCAATATTGTTGAATTTACCAAAATCAACAAGTTCAGCAGCACCAGTTAGTGTGAAGATTGTAGCAAGTATATATCCAGCACCAATTCCGATTACAAATGGAATCATTCTAATGATTTTTTTACCAAATACTGAACAAATGATTGTTACAAATAAAGTAACTAAACCACATAAGATGCCTAACCAACCAGATCCTTTTAAATCGCCAATAGCATTTCCAGCTAAGCTTAAACCGATGATTGCAACAGTTGGACCAATTACAACTGCAGGCATTACTTTATCAATCCAATTAGTACCTACGAATTTAACTACAAGAGCAATTACTACATAAACTAATCCTGCAAAAACACTACCTAAGATTAAACCAAAGTATCCAAGTTGCATTGATACAGCACCAGCAAATGCTGCTGACATAGATCCTAAGAATGCAAATGAACTTCCTAAGAATACAGGGCTCTTAAAACGAGTGAATAGTAAATAAACAATTGTACCTACACCAGCACCAAATAATGCAGCTGCAGGGCTTAAATCATGACCAACAATTGCAGGAACAGCGATAGTTGCTGCTAAAATTGCAAGTAATTGTTGAAGAGCGAAAACTAAAAGTTTGCCAAAAGATGGTTTGTCTTTTACATTGTAGACTAAATTCATAAAATACCTCCTTACTACAAGTAAACCTTTAACATTTCAAAAAAATAAAGGCTAATATAACTACAAATAGAAATACTAACCTTTAATTTTATCAATATTTAAAATGAAATTAGAAAATAAAGTATCTTCAGATACTTGAGAAACAAATATTGAATTAAACAATACTGTATTTTTCATTTTCTGCCTCACTTTTGAAAAGATTATATCATTTAATTAAATACATTGCAAGCACTTTTTAAATATTTATTTTTGTAAATGTTTTCAAATTAAATAAGTCCTTTTCTTTCTTGAAAAGGACTTATTTATTATTTTTTGTTTTCTTCTAATGCTTTCTTTAAATATTCTTTTATAACTTCAATTTGTTCCTTCTTTATTGGTTTGCAATAATCAGGTGATGCACCTTCTTCTACGATTGCGATAGCAAGACCATGGCAACCACTTTTACCACAACCACCACAGTTGTAGCCAGGAAGCATCTTTTCCACTTCTTCAACTCTTTTATCTTCTTGAACATACAATACCTTAGAAAGTACTGCAATCAAAGCACCAAATATAATACCAAGACCAGCTAAGATGATAATCGGCCATAAGAATTGCATATTATGCTACTCCTGCAAAACGCGCAATAATTAATGCCATGATACAAGCTGTAATTAGCGCAATTGGTATTCCTTTAAAACCTTCAGGTACAGGTGCACCTTCAGTTTTTTGTCTAAGAATTGAGAAGATATAAATTATAAATAAGAAACCAAGTCCAGATGCAAATGAATAAATTAAAGCATGAATAAAAGTATATGTTCCATCAATAACGATACTTGATAAACCAAGTACAGCACAGTTAGTAGTAATTAGTGGTAAATAAATACCTAAAGCACGATATAGTGATGGAGAAAACTTCTTAATAAACATTTCAATGATTTGAACAAGTGATGCAATTACTAAAATGAAAACGATAGTCTTCATATAAGTAAGTTCAAATGGAACAAGCACATAAGTATATAATAACCAACTAACAGATGCTGATATTGTAATAACAAATGTTACAGCAAGTCCCATACCTAAAGCAGAATCCTTTGATTTAGATACGCCTAAGAATGGACAAGTACCTAAGAAACGAGATAAAATAACGTTTTGAATTAATATGGCTGATAATATCCAAGATAAGACTTCCATTATTCTGCCTCCTTTGCAAGTTTAGCTGCTTTAGCTTCTTCAGCTTTTTTCAATAATTCTTGTTTTTTCTTTTCTTCTTCTTTTTTAGTCTTTCTAATTTTAAATGTAGCGACTAAACCAAATAGAATTCCTAGAACTAAATAAGCACCAGCTGGTGAGATAAAGAAGCTTGAGAAAATATCTAAAGAATCAGAACTACCAAAGATCTTATTGAAATTGATAACAAAATTACCCCAAACAGTAATCATACCAGTTCCCAAGAATTCTCTAACACTAGCAACAAGAGCAAGAATCATTGTATAACCCACACCCATACCAAGTGCATCAATCATTGAATCAAAAACAGTATTCTTAGAAGCATATGCCTCTGCACGACCTAATACTACGCAGTTTACAACGATTAAGGAAATGAATAAGCCAAGACTTTCTGCAAGTGATGGTAAGAAGGCACTCATTACCATTTCGACTATTGTTACAAAGGTAGCAATGATAACAATAAAAATAGGGATTCTTATTTCACTTGGAACAATCTTTCTAATAGACGAAATAACAATATTAGACATTGTTAATACAAAGATGAAAGCAATACCCATACCAAGTGCATTTTCTAAACTTGTAGTAATTGCAAGTGTAGGACATAAACCTAACATTGAAACTAAAATTGGATTTTCTTTAAAAATGCCTTTCAAGAAATTTTCTTTAATTTCACCTTTTTGATGTTTTTGTTTTCTTTCTTCTTTTCTTTGTTTTATCTTTTCAATTTTAGCTAATTTTTGTTCTTCTTTTCTTCTATTTTCTTCTTCCTTAGCTTCTTCAATTTTCTTTACTTCAACAACTTTGTTTTGTTCTTCAATTTGTACATTAATGTTTTGTTTAACCTCAGAGGTAAATTTACGTTTGTGAGCCATTATTTATTACCTCCTTTAACATTATTCACATAATAATTAGAGGCAATAATTAATCCTTCTATTAAACCACGAGATGAATAAGTAGCACCACTAATAACATCTACTGATGTTCTTGGAGAAAAATCAGTACTTGCTTTTCCATAGAAATCATAAACACTACGACCCTTATAATCATCTAAATAATCTTGATTTGCTATTTTTGTACCAATTCCCTTTGTTTGATCAGTCATTTTTAGGATAACTACTTCTTGTATTTCGTCATTTGCGATAAAAGTTAATATTTGTAGTTCACCACTCTTATAACCCTTAGTGCTTGTTTTAAATACATAGATTTGAACATTGCCATCATTATCAGTTCCAACTCGATAAACATTATCAATGTCAGATTCAATCCATGTATATGATGAATTTACTTCATTTAAAGCTTTGACTACTTTTTCTTCTTCCGCTTTAGCAATAATAGGTTTAGTAATAAAATTTACAAGACCAAGTAGTGAACCAACAATTATTCCTAATACGCCTAAAAACAATCCATATTTAACAGCTTTTGGCATTTTTTATTTCTCCTTATTATAATGTTAGTTTTAAAATCACAAATACAGTAATTGCAAGTGCAATTAATACATAAATTCCATAACCAATGATACGTTTCTTTAATGATTCTTGTACTCGAAGTTTAGCACATGATACATCCATTAAAGGAGTAAACATATTCATAAATAGAATAGCTGTAGATGCACCTTCTGGCATATCTGATAAGAAACGAAGAGTGATTGTTAAAATACCAATGAAAATAGCATAAATAATCTTCGCAAAATCGTTTCTTGGATTTGTAACTGGTTCAGTAACCATAAATACAGCTGCAAACATTACACCACCATTTAACACATTAAACAACGCAAATTTAAGTGTACTTGCATAACCAGTAAAGGCACCAACAATGTAAGAAATTACAAAGACAGTACCAACATATGCAAGTGGCATCTTCCAATCAATTACATCTTTGATTACTAAATAAACATAAGCTACAATACATAAAAGGGCACTGGTTTCAGCTAATGATCCACTTCTTATACCTAAGAAGAATTTCCATAAGCTACCACCATGTGTTGAAATGACACTTTCAAGCGTTTCAGCTCCACTTAACACATTTTTAAAATCTGCAAGTGGTGTAGCACCTGATACAATATCGACAGTTTCACTTGGATTTAAATAACCACCATTTCCACTGATTACACCATAAAAGGCTGTCATCACAAAGATATAACCAACAAGGGCTGGGTTAAATAGATTATAACCAAAGCCACCAAAGATCATCTTTCCAATCCAAATTGCAAAAAGTGTTCCTAGTAACATTACCCAAATTGGTGTATTTACGGGTAGAATCATTGCAAGCATTAAACCAGGAATGATACCATAAGTATCCCAAGCCTTTTTAAATGGTTTAATCTTCACAATGTTTTTGTCAATCTTTTCTTCTTTTAAAAAGAATAAATACCAAAGTGCTTCAAATAAATAAGCACTTCCACCACCTAGGATAATGAATAATAGTGGTCTAATCATTGTATAGAAATTAGTTCCATCTGTACCATTAGCAAGTGGTAAAATACCATTTTTAATCCACGCAAATAACATCAATGGCATTAAAGCGATGATGATATCGCGCATCATTGTTTTTGTGTTTAATTTTCCAAAATCAGCTCTTCTAATATAAGGGCCCTTAGCTAAAATAAATTTTCTATCTGACATATAGCACCTACCTCTTCATCACAAAGGCCTTAGCTTTACCAACTGCCTCAGTCAAATCGATTCTTGATGGACATACATAAGAGCACAAACCACATTGAATGCACTTGTTTGGTTTTAATGCTTCAAGTAGTTTGGTATCCTTGATAGTAAATACTCGCTTTATTTCTGTTGGTGTCAAATTCATCGGACAAATTGCGCTACACTTACCACAGCCTAAGCAAGGTTCAGTTGCTTTTTCTTCGTGCTTTGGAAGTACTAAAACACAACCCATCGCTCTGTTTATGCACACATTATCAGAATACATTGTCGCACCAGTCATAGGTCCACCAGTAATTAAGAATAAATCATTATATTTAGTATTATAAGAACCTATTTTTTCAATTACTTCACTTACGTTTGTGCCAATTTTAATTCTCACATTTCTTGGATTATTCAAGCCATATCCAGTAAATGTAACAACTCTTTCAATTAAAGGCTTACCTAATTCAACAGCTTCATACATTGCGAAGGCTGTAGAAACATTATTTACAACACAACCTACCTCAGCTGGTAGTGCCTTGTATGTTTTGTTTGTGACTCTTTGGACGATATATTTTTCATATCCAGCAGGATATTCATCCTTTAATTCTAAAACTTTCACATTCTTTAAATATAATTCTGTGATTGCATTATTAATAGCTTGGATAGCTTCTGTCTTGTTCTTCTTGATGGCAACTACTCCAGATTTAGCATCAACTGCTTTCATGATATATTCAAGACCTTTTAAGATTTCTTTCGCATTTTCAATCATTAAGCGATAGTCAGCAGTAATAAATGGTTCACATTCTGCACCATTTAAAATGACATAATCCATCTTTTTATTCACATTGTATTTTACGAAAGTTGGAAAACCCGAACCACCTAAGCCAACAATACCCTTAGATTGAGCTAGTTGTTTGATATCATCTGGTGTAGGATTTTCAATTTTCTTAAATGATTCTTCATTTCTTGTCTCTTTAAAATCATTTTTAATTTGAATACAATCAACCATTTTACCACTACTGTGCCACATCTTCTTATTACAAGATACGACAGTACCAGAAATAGATGAATGTACAGGAAGCGCAAATCTACCAGTACGGAAAGCTACCACATCACCAATATCAACATGGGCTCCCTCATTAACTCTCACTTCACAAATAGAACCACTTTCTACAAGAGGAACATAAATATATTCAGGACTTAAAAAATCTAAAATTTCTTTATAGTCACTGATATGTTTATGGTCATCATATTCACCAATATGGATTCCACCTATTTTTTTAAACATGTATTTTCCTCCAAATTAATTCATTTACTATTATACCACTTTTGAGCCTCAATTTCACTTCTTTTTTAAAAATAATTATAAAATTATTGTAAAGAAAAAAGCTTATCAAATAAGCTTTCATTTCACTTTATCAAAAATATTTTTGGATTTTGAATTATAACCTAAATAATCACTATAATATCTGATATAGAAATCTTTTATTCCATTATAATTGATATCAAATTCATTTTCCTTTAAAGCATCAAGTTTAGTATAATATAATTTGATAATATCAACAGTTACATCTTTATCATAAATTGAATCTGATGTTTTGTAGCAGTTCCTACAAATCATTCCTCCTCTTGAAAACACAAAGCCTAATAAATTTTCTTTTTTACCACAATTTACGCAAGCATTTAAAGAAGGTGCTATACCTAATAGATATAAAGTTTTAATATAAAAGATTGATTCATAGAATAAATAATTATCCTTATTATTGATTAAATCTAATATTTCACTTAAGAAATGATAATATATTTCAAAATCAGTGATATGTTCGATTAAGGTATAAGATAATTCTAAGATTTTTAATGTAACTTCTAAGCGATTAAAGTCATTTTTTATATTAACATAATTATCTAAAACCTTAGCACTTGATAAGAAATGTTTATTTTCAGAAAACGCAATTTTAGAAAGTAAATTAGCATAAAGATGAGAATGACCATTTATTTTATTAGCACCTTTTACCTCGAGGGATGCTAAACCACGATCTGTAATCATATAAATCAATTTCGATGATTCTTTATAATTGATTGTTTTTATGATAATTCCTTCCGTTAATTCCATATTTTACCTACTATTCTTATATCCTAATCTATTTAAACTTGTTTTATTATTACGCCAATCCTTATCAACCTTCACAAATATTTCTAAATAGATTGGTTTTTGCATCAATTTCTTAATATCAATCTTACTAAATTTTTTAATATTTTTAATCATTGATGCTTTTTCACCAATTAATATCTTCTTTTGTGATTCTTTTTCACAAACAATGCAAGCATATACTTCTACCTTATCATCAAGTTCCTTAATCTCTTCAATTTCGACAGCAACAGAATGGGGAACTTCTTCTTTTGTGAGATAGAAAATTTTCTCTCTAATGATTTCTGAGATGATGAATCTTTCATATACATCTGTTACTTGATCAGCATCATAATATTGAGGTCCTTCATCTAATATTTCTTTTAAATCATTTAATAATAAATCAATATTTTGATTGTTTGTGGAAGAAATATATTCTACTTTTTCATAATTTAAATCATTTAAGAATAAATTTTTATTTTCTTCAAATTTATTATTATCTGTAATTAAATCCATTTTATTGAATACTACAATTAATGGTAAATCATAATCTTTAATTAAATTTTTTAAATATTCATCACCACTACCATATTCTTCACTTGCATCAATTAACCAGATTACACAATCAACTTCTTTTAAAGAATCAAATGATTGTTTGTTCATGAAATCACCTAAGGAATTCTTTGATTTGTGAATGCCTGGAGTATCCACAAATACTATTTGTGCATCATCTGTAGTATATATTCCTTTGATAGCGTTTCTTGTAGTTTGGCTAGTTGATGAAATAATTGAAATCTTTTGGCCTAATATTTGATTAAGTAAGGTACTTTTTCCAACATTAGGTCTTCCTATTATAGCAACAAAACCACTCTTAAACATTTTTCATATCATCACCACTAAAGCTAAATGGTAATAAATCTCCTACCTTATATGTTTCTGTCTTTTTATTAATATTGCATAAGATGACTTCAGTATCCTTGTTTAATAATTCTGACATAACCTGTCTACAAGCACCACAAGGACTAACAACGCCATCAGTATCAGCTACGATACAGATTGATTTAATTGAATCTTTATTGTATCCATTTAAATATGCATTATAAATCGCATTTCTTTCGCCACACATACAAAGTGAATATGACGCATTTTCAATATTAAAGCCAGTGAATATTTTATTATCGCTTGTTAAAAGGGATGCACCAACTTTAAATTTAGAATATGGTGCATAGGCTTTTTCTCTTGCTAATAAGGCTTTATTAATTAATAATTCTCTTATATTTTCCATAATTATTCCTATCTTTTATATTCAGTTTCATCTAATATTTCATCTTGAAGGGCAAACATGATTTTTTCATCTTTTTCATTCATATGGTCATAACCATGTAAATGCAGTAAGCCGTGACATAATAAAAACGCAAATTCTCTTTCATTTGAATGTCCATATTCAATTGCTTGTTCATAAACCTTATCGATACAGATGAATATTTCTCCTAAATAATCTTCTTCATCTTCTTCAAATGAGATAACATCAGTTGGACGATTAAGATGACGATATTGAAGATTAATATTATGGATTTCATCTAAATCAACTAAGATTAAGCTTACATCCTTTGTTGTATTAAATCTTTCTTCGATTTTGTTCTTTAATACATCAATGATTTTTTCATAATCAAATTTTATTTCTTTATTATAATTATTAAAAACATTGATATTCATCTATTTCTCCTCATATTTTTCAATAATCTTATAAACTAAAGGATTACGCATTACATCACTCTTCTCAAAATTAATGAATTTAATTCCATCAATATCTCTTAAAATTCTACTAGCTTCGATTAAACCAGATAAACTCTTATTCATTAAATCGATTTGGCTAGTATCACCAGTAATAATCATCTTTGAATTAAAACCTAATCTTGTTAAAAACATCTTCATTTGCATCTGGGTTGTATTTTGTGCCTCATCCAAAATGATACAAGCATTATCTAAAGTACGTCCTCGCATATATGCAAGTGGTGCTATTTCAATAATACCTTTTTCAATCATCTTTTCTACGTTTGTTTTTCCAAATACATCTTCTAAACAATCATATAAAGGGATTAGATATGGATCAATCTTTTCCTTGATATCACCTGGTAAAAATCCTAATTTTTCACCAGCTTCAACTACTGGTCTTACAAGTACTATCTTTTTGATATCTTGCTTCTTTAATAAATTGCAGGCATATAATACAGCAATGTATGTTTTACCAGTACCAGCAGGACCAATACCAAAAACTATTGAATTATTATTTAAAGCATGTAAATATAAAGATTGATTGATAGTTTTCGGATAAATTGCTTTTGAATTTGATAAAGTACATATTAATTCTTTCTTTAAATAAATATGCAATAATTCATCAATTTCATCTTTTTTTATACTTTTAATAATATTGATAATATCAATTAAAGATAAAGAAAATGAAGCATTTAATATTTTTTCCAATGTTTCAAATAATAATACTATTTCTTTTTCATCCCTATCAACAGGAATAGAGACAATTGATCTTGATACAATAATTGGATGTTGATACATCTCTTCCATTGTTTTTAAATTATTATTATTAGCACCTAAAATTTTTGCTTCATTAAATTCGTTCTTTATTGTATAAATATTTTTATATTCGATATTTTTATATTCCATAGAATCTTCCTTTACTTTATTAATTATATCATAATATTTACTTAGTTTCAAATAATTGACAAATATTTATAAATAAAAAAGCTCCAAACATCAGTTTGAAGCATTTTTAAATTATCTATAACGATTCTTTTTCATTGCTCTTTTTTGCATTTTACGAATATCGCTTGGTTTTAAGAAATATTCACGCTTTCTAAGTTCTGCAAGGGTACCAGCTCTTGATACATCACGCTTAAATCTTTTTAAAGCATCTTCTAAAGTTTCGTTTTCTCTTACGATTGTTTTTGGCATCAAAATCATCTCCCTTCTACACAACCTCATATATTATAACACAAAATAAAGATTTAGTAAAGAATTTTTTATTATTTTTTGTATTTTTTAATGATAAAATCATAAAAGTCTTTGAATGCTAAGCCACGATGACTAATCTTATTTTTTTCACTTAAGGATAAAGTTGCAAAACTTTTACCTTGATAATAGAAAATAGGATCATAACCAAAAGCTCTTCCTTCAGCTTTTTCATAACCAATTTCGCCATAACATTTACGTTCAAAATAATAAACATTATCTTCTTCATCAATAAAGCAGATACTACAATTAAAATCGGCTGATCGATCATCTTTTCCTTCTAATCTTTTGATGATTTTATCCATAGCTAAATCATAATTACCATTTGCATATCTTGCTGAATATATACCAGGTTCATTATTTAAAGCATGTACTTCTAAACCAGAATCATCACTAATTACTGGAAGCTTATATAAATTATGAATATAAGATGCTTTTATATATGCATTTTCTTTAAATGTTTTACCATTTTCTTCAATTTCTTCATTGAGGCCTAATTCTTTTAAAGAAGTAAATTCTATATCTGTATCCACAAATAAGAATCTAATTTCTTCTAATTTCTTATCATTATGAGTAGCAAGTATTATTTTCATTTTATTTCTCTTTCAAATTATTAGATGCTTTAAAATGAATCCTTTTTTGAACAACATTTTCTAGCAACTTACCATCATATGGGCTATAGATATTCATTGGTTTTGTTTCTGATACTTCAAATGTACCAAAATTAGATATTGTAATCTTTTCACCATTTTTTAAATCTTCAGCCATGAGTTCAAATAATTTATTCATTGTAAAAACAATATCTTTTTTTAATACTTTTTCATCAGATGCAGCATATATACGATTGATATAATCAACTTTAGTCATAATTCACCTACTATTCTAAATCTTTTTTACGTAACACAAATTTTACTGGGCTACCTTCAAATTCAAAGGTTTTTCTGATTTGATTTTCTAAATATCGCAAATATGAAAAATGCATATGTTTTTCACTATTCACAAAGAGCACAAATGTAGGTGGCATAATATCAGATTGAGTTGCATAAGATAAAGATAATCGATTACCATTAAAAATTGGAGGTTGATTAATCAATACTGCATCTTGAAGCACATCATTTAAGGTACTTGTACTTACACGGCGTTTAAAGTTTTCATACACAAATAAGATTTTATCTAGTAAGATATGAATTCTTTCTCTATTGATTGCTGATGTGAACACAATTGGCGCAAAATCCATAAACAAGAAATTATTTCTGATTTTTTCAGAATATTCTTGCATTGTTTTGGAATCTTTTTTAACCATATCCCATTTATTAACAACAATAATTAAGCCACGATTATATTCTCTTGCATAACCTGCAATTCTCTTATCTTGTTCTTCTACATCCTTTGTGCCATCTAACACAACAATCGCAATATCAGATCTTTCAATGGCAGAAATTGCACGAAGTACTGAATATTTTTCCGCATTTTCGTAGATCTTTCCTTGTTTTCTGATACCTGCAGTATCAATAGCAACATATTTTCTACCATCACGGGTAAATTTAGTATCGATTGCATCTCTTGTAGTACCAGGAATATCTGACACGATTACTCTATTTTCACCTAAGCACGCATTTGTAAGTGTGCTTTTACCAACATTAGGTTGACCCACAAAACAGAATTTGATAGTATCACTATCATATTCTTTTTTGCCTTTTTCAGGTAGTTTTTGAATAACTGAATCAAGTAAATCACCGACACCAATTCCATGAACTGCTGATACGGCTATTACTTCATCCACACCAAGGGCATAAAAATCATAAATCAAATCTTGAAGTGAGCCATCATCTACCTTATTAGCAGCAACGATAACTGGCTTTTTTGATTTATTTAAGATTTTTATAACATCACGGTCTTCTTTAATTAGACCAGCTCTGGCATCAACTACCATCACTATAACATCGGCTTCATCGATTGCAAGTTCTGCTTGGGCTCTTATTTCTTTAGAAAAGGGCTCATCTTTTAAGATGATCCCTCCTGTATCAATAACTGAGAATTCTTGATTTAACCATGAAGTTCTTCCATAAATACGATCCCTAGTTATACCACTAGCATCATCTGTAATCGACAATCTATCACCGATAATACGATTAAATAAACTAGATTTTCCAACATTTGGACGGCCAACAATAGCCACAACTCCACGTATATTCATCATTCTCACCTATCGATTAATATTTTTATTTATAGTCGTCTAGGTTAATGAAATCACCAAATGTAGAACCAATCTTATCTTGATTCTTTAGCATCTTATTAACTTCATTATTAGGCTTTCTGTTTTCTCTTTCAGCTCTTGGTTTAGGTTCTCTCATAGAAACAGAAAGCTTATTCTTAGAAGCATCAAAGATTCGAACCTTTGCGCTAAATTCTTCACCTTCAGCAAATTCAGTCTTTTCGCCATAATTTACCTTTGGTAAGAAGCCTGTTACACCATTTGATAAGAATTTAACACCATCTTCAGTAACTTTTAATACCTTACATTGGATTTCATCACCCGCTTTTAATGATAGAGTTTCCCATGGATTTTCTGTCATTTGTTTAGCAGATAGGATAACACGTTTTTTATTTAAATCTAATTCAATAATCTTAGCTTCTACTTCGCTATTTAATTCAACTACATTTTCAATAGCTTGGTCTTTATTCCAACTAACTTCACTCTTTGGTAAGAAGCCTTGGATTTGATCAGTTAAAGCAACAACTACACCAGCATTATTAATTTCAGTTGCAGTTCCTTTAACAACTTGACCAACTTCACTAGCATCAATGAAGTCTTTCCAATAATTAGGAAGTAATGCTTTTCTTGAAAGTCCGATATGGCCTTCATCATCTAATTTGATAACTTTAACTTGAACCTTATCGCCAACCTTCAATACTTTTTCTATTTTCACAATACGGTTATGTTCAACTTCAGAAATATGAAGTAAACCTTCAACACCTTCGCCTAAATCAATGAAAGCACCATATGATTCAATATTCTTAACTGTACCTTCATAAACATCATTAAGTTTAATCTTCTTTAAGAATTCATCTTTAGCTGCTCTTGATTCAATAGCATTAGCAACTTTTTGAGATACGATTAAACGGATTCTATTATAATCAACTCTAATTGGCGCAACTTCCATTTCTGTATTAACAAGTGATGCTAATTCTTCTTCATTAGCTGCAACTTGTGTAGTTGGAAGTAAGCATGAATATCCATCATATTCTAAGATTAAGCCAACTTGGATTGCTTTTACTACCTTAGCTTTGAAAGTACCATGATTCTTGATAACTTCTTCGAACTTAGATAGATTATCTCTCTTTTCTACAAGTGATGCAGATAAAATAACTTTTCCGCCATCATTGTAAACTTTCTTAACGATTAATCTTACTCTATCGCCTTCGATAAATTCATCAAATAAGTCTTCATCACTATTGATTCCTGGAACGTCTTTCTTGAATAAGTATCCTTCATTTCCATCATCTAATTGGATTAAAACTCTAGCTTCTTTAGCCTTTTTAACAACATTTCCTTCTTTATCCTTCTTTTCAGATTCAGCAGGAATTGTTTCTTTAACTGTACCTTCTACTAATTGTAGTTCTTTTAATGTAGGAAGTGCTTTTTCTTCTTGAGCTTCTTGTTCTGCTTCAGCTGGAGCTTCTTGAGCTTCTTCTTGAACATCTTCAGATGTTTGAGCTTCTTCTACATTTTCTTCATTTTCTAAAGTTGATTCTTCAACTTTTTCTTCATTCTTTACGTCGATTTTAACGTCTTCCATTTTCAAACCTCTTTCTGTTACTAAACGAACTATTTCTTGTATAACCGCATCGATTGACATATTCGATGTGTCCACTTCGACAGCATCTGCTGCCTTTTTTAATGGGCTTATTGCCCTTGTAGAATCTTGTAGGTCACGAGCCTTAATTTCTTCGATTGTTTCTTCCATAGTGAATGGATTGTTGCCCTTTTCTTCTCTTTCTTTAAATCTTCTTTCAGCTCTTACTTCAACTGACGCAATTAAATAAATCTTTAATTCTGCATTTGGAAATACAACAGTACCAATATCTCTACCATCTAAGATAACACTTTTAGCTTCTGACATCTTTCTTTGTTCAGAAACTAATTTTTCTCTTACAACACGATAAGTAGAAACAAGGGATGCACCATCGCCAATTTCTTTTGTGCGAATTAAATCATTAATATCATTGCCATCTAAATGAAGGCGACCATTAATGAAGTCAATTTCTGTATCATTCACAAATGAGAACTTTTCCTCATCATGTAAATCGATACCTAATTGAATAGCTTTAAAGGCAACTGCACGATACATAGCTCCAGTATCTAAATATTCAATATTTAAAATCTTTGCTATTGCTTTCGCAATCGTACTCTTACCAGCACCAGCTGGACCATCAATCGCAATTTTAAAACTCATTTGCATACCTCAAAACAAAATACTACTTGCTAATTATATCATATATTAATTAATATATCAATAAAAAAATATTCAAAATTTTACACAAAATTTAAATTTCTTGTGATTTAGATTTAGCATCACCAATTAAAGATTTAACCTCATGAATAGAAAGTTCTCTAATTTCCCCTTCTTTTAATCCCTCTAAGGTAATACGACCAAATCTAATACGGGATAATCTGATTGTCTCATAGCCAATACTTTTAAGCATTTCTTTGACTTGATGATATTTACCTTCTTCAATAATTATACCAATTAGGGAAGAATTATTAATCCTATCGATACTATCTAGATATGCTTTACAAGGTCTTGTTTTGACTTTTTCCCCTTGCACGTTAATAATTGTTCCTCGTGATAATTTTAAAATATCTTCTTTTCTCACAATGCCTTTGACCCTAACTAAATATTCTTTTTCTGTATGTGATCTCGGACCAACTAGCATATTCATAAAATCGCCATCATTTGTGAGTAACAATACACCCTTAGTATCATAATCTAATCTACCAACAGGAAATAGGCGATATTTTTTAATATCATCATCAAGTAAATCCATGATTGTTTTTCTGCCTTTTGGATCTTTTACAGTTGATAAATAATATCTTGGCTTATTCATCACATAATATTTTTTATCGAGAACTGCTACAATCTCTTTATCATCTAAGGTAATATAATCATCACTTGACACCTTATGTCCCATTTCAATGATGACATCACCATTTACCTTGACTCTGCCTTCTTGAATTATTTTTTCACAGGCTCTACGGCTATCAACACCGCACATCGCCAAATATTTCTGTAATCTAATCATAATAACTCCTACAACTTTATATATTATAGCATAAATTAATAAAAAGCACAAAGATTATTTGTGCTTCAAATCTATTTTTCAATATCTAATTTCATTAATTTCTTAATGTCATCATATGATTGTAATTCACTTCTAACTAAGAATTTCAATTTATTATTTTTAGTGTAAATTACTAAATCCTTCTCTTCAGGAAGTAAACAATGATGAACGCCACCCTTACCATTCATCGAATTCTGATAAGAACCTGTTCCAAGTAAAGCAACATATTGATCATTTCCTTCTAATTTAGGAAGTTCAATAAATCCTTTATCTTTTTCAAAGTAGACATCATCACAATCACAGGTAATACTTGAAAGACGAGCCTCAACCATCTCATTATTCAAATTATTGATCGGTTCAATTAATATTTCTTCGCCCAAAGCATACATTTCAGGAAGTGCAATCAATAATGAAGCATCTAAAATATACCAAGGATAGAACTTTTTCGTATTTTTAGGATCGTTAAAATCTCTATCAGTTTCTTTATAAGCAACAACCTTATATACATTAACAACTGAATCTTTTACTGTATAACGACCATTTTCCGAAATAATATTAGGCTCTTTCACATTATAAATTGATGCTAAGCTCTTTAATTCTTTAATTAAAACACTCGCAAATTCATTATAATCATAAGTGCGATATGCTGAAAGTGGTGTACCACCACCCATATCAAAATTAATTACTGAATCATATAATTTAGCGGCTTTCACATAATAATTTTCAAATGCGAGATGAATATTTTTTAAGAATTTATCTTTTTCAAATTCCATTCCTCTTTGGTGAAAATGAATTGTTGATATAATAAGATTAGGATTATTCTTTAAATCAGCTAAAATATAATCGATTTCATCATTCATTAAACCAAATCGATCATTTTTAATTACTTCGCCTTCCTCAGAATATAAGGCTGGGAGATGAACTCTAAGACCAATCTTTAAATTCTTAGCATATTTCTTTAAGAATTCATATTCATCAATTGAATCAATTATACAAGTATAATCAATATTAGATTTATTTACCTTTAATATTTCTTTTAAATAATTATCATCTTTATATCCATTAGAATATAATAATTTATTATTAGCATATTTCTTTATTAAATCGCTTGATAAAACTAAATCTAAATAGCTTGATGTTTCAATACCATCAGCATGCTCTAAGGCTTCTTTGATTTCTAGTCCACCATAGTTTGCTTTATTAGCGTTTAGATAAATAAATTTACCCTTATATCCTTCTTTTTCAATTACTGAATCAAAAGAGCTTTTTAATTCATTGATTCGATCCTTAATTAAATCAAGGAAGGTAATTTTAAGTGGTGTACCATATTTTTTTGCTAAATCGGTAAGATTAAAGCCATAATAATACATTTCACCATCAATTATTTTTATTTCTTTTTTATTAAATTTATCATTCATTTTTATGACCTCCATAAAAATCAAATAATAGTATAAACTTTAAAAAAAGAAATATCAATACATTTTTGATATTTCTTTAAATTTTTTATCTTTTCTTTTTTGATATTTCTAGATAATCTACCTTATTTAAATCTTGATCATAAATATCAATTGATAATTTATCAACATCAACATTCACAATAGCACCAATTGCGAGTTCTTCTTCTTTGATTTTTACAACACGAGCACATAGAGGATCCTTATCAACTTCCTCTTCATATACTCTTCTTTTATTTCCAGATGAGCCTAAATCAACATAATAAGTGCCATCTTGATTTAATTTATCATCTTTAATAGCATGAGTTCTTGAATAGCGATGATCATGGCCTGAAAATACAACATCAACCTTACATTCATCAAATATCGGATAAAACATTGGTCGCATCATTTTTCTTACTCTAGTGTCATTTTCAAATGATCCATAGATTGATTTATGCATATATACGATTAAATAATCATATAAACCTTTATTATTATTTACTACTTCCTTAAACCAAACTAATTGATTTTGAATATTTTCATTATCTACAGTATCAGAATCCTGTGTATTTAAAAATACAAACAAACAATTGTTGAAAAGAAAATAATATGTTTTATTTTTTTCTAAATCAGGCCCATTATTAGCTGCAGGCATAATATTTAAATAAGGAATTGGTTCCTTAAACATTGATGCATGAACTTCATATTTAGCCCAGTATTCATGGTCACCAACAGCACTATTAAATAAAACATCGCTAAATGAATCATTATTATCAAGTAACCATTGCCATTCATAATAATTCGCAGATGTTCCAGTTAAATCACCACTACACAGCATTAAATTGCATTTTTTAAGGCTTTTTAGATTATTGATTAATTTATGTGTTACATCATTAAAACCGTGTTGGAAATCCACAAAGGAATAATAAGACCACTTCTTTAAATTATTTTGGGTTTCAAAAGATCTTATTTCTGTTTGATATTTACCAGATACAATAATATATTCAAATTTAATTCCTAAAGCATCTTTTAAATCAAGCTCTGCATAGCATGAATAAAAGCTAATATCATAAAAAGGATTATCCTTTTTAACATAATCATAATCTTTTAAATCCCATTTTATTTCTTCTGGAAATAAATAAATATCATCTTTAAAATATTCATTTCTAAATATCAATACATAAGATCCTTTTTTTAATGATTGGTATTTAATCCCAATTTTTCCATTATCTAAGGCTGATGCAACAATAAGTGTTATTGGATTGATATTATGTTCTTTGATATATTTTCTTTTATTCATAAATTACCTCTAATTTATATTGCTTCCAATTTAAATTTGTCCCAATTTAAATTACTTCTAATTTAAATTACTTCTTTTTTTTGATTTTATATACATTCCAACACTCATTAAGTATAAACCAGGAAGATAGAAATAATAGATTAATCTACCTAAAAGATTCGCAAATTCCCCTTCGAACATTTCAAAATTAGAAATTCCGACACAAACATCACATAAGATAAATAAAATCATACCAATTATAAAGATTATATTGAATTTATTAATAAACGCAAAGATGATGTTTGCAAGAAAGGTAGAAAAATACACAATAGTGATAAATACTAAGAATGAATAATTAGTTTTAGTAACAATAATAGCTAATAATTCTAATACAATAATAATTATAAATCTGATTAATAATTGTGTTTTATTAATACCAATCATCAACATATAAAATATTTGACAACATAAAAAGAAAAACACACCTAAGGATAAATTATCACCTAATATTATTAAATTAAAATCTGCAAATATCGCAAATAAATAAGCTATACAAAAGAATAAATTATTTTTATTCTTATGATTCAATAAAAGAATAAAAGAAAAGATAAAATTTAATAAAATGAAAGAATAATAAACATAATTCACATCATTAAATATCTCTTCTTTTATTACAAGTAAAATAGCAAGAATTAATTCTATTAAAGAATAAATAATAAAATAGTAATTATTCTTTAAAATATTAAATAATTTATTCATTTTTTGTTAGAATTTCCACGATAGCATCAGCTAAAATCTTCATGCCTGAAGTTTTTGGATGTGCAGAGTCGACTAAATCATTAGTAATGTTTACAGCATTTATATCAACAAGCTTAAAATTATACTCTAATGCATAATCAGAAATAATTTTATTAAATGCAGCTTGTCTTTCGCTATTATACAATTTAGAAATTGGCAATGTCATTAATACAAGTTCCATATCTGGTGCCATTTCTACTAAATTATCCAACATTATCTTATATCTTTCTTTAAATTTAGCCTCACTAACAACTGATGATGCAGCATCATTAGCTCCCATAAATATCAAACAAACATCTGCAAATTGGCCTTGCACGTTACAATAATTAAGTCTAGATTTTAAATATGTTGATGATGTAGAGTCATGAGCAACACATGAACCACTATAAGAATTATTTAAAAATAATGTTCCACCAAGGCGATTGATTGTCATCATCCACCAAGTTCTGTTGTAATTTGATACATCAGCAGTTGGATATGGATAAAAGCAAGAAAAACCAGCAGGGATAATATCTTGATATGTTGAAATAGAATCACCAATAATAGAGAATGATTTACCTACAAATTCATTCTTTTTTTCACTTGAAGATACATATTGTGCCTTAATTGTAGTATTTTCAGTAATATTGTAATTATCCTTATCCCAACCTACAAATACATAGCCATCATATGATGGTGGTGTTGGATATGATAAGGTACCATTTTCTTTAATCTTACATTCTTTGATTAATTCATCATTTTTACCCACAAATTTAACTGTATACACATTAAATGTGTTTGCTTCTTCTTGACTTGATAAGAAAATACCATCAACATTTACCTTAAATAGTGCATTTATAGTAAGTGTTTTATCAGTTTTCAATGTCGCAGTAACGACAGTATAACCAGCACCCTTTGCGGTAATTGAAGACCACTGAGAAACAGTAGCAACAGCCTCATCTGATGATGTCCAATCATAATTAGTTACACCTGTTGCAACCCCTGATGGAAATACAGGTTGGATAGTATAAACACCAGCAACTGATGTTTCAGTCTTTTTAACACCTGTAAAATTATATTTAGCTTCAGGAAGTGTTATTGTATCATGTAATTCAATTTCATTGAATCTTGCATAGAAATATAAATTACCCTTCATATTTTCTACCTTAGTATATGGAGTGTATGATAAATCACTTAAGAACCAACCAATAAATTCATATCCTTCTTTTTCATATGTTGGAAGATTAATAACATCTTTTCTTTGATACTCAATTTTATCAAGAACTGTTTGATCTCCATCCATAAATGTGATTTCATAAGTAGGTTCCACAATTTCATAAGTTAAATAAATATCACACTTATATGTATATTTATCATCCTTATTCCATTCTCTTCTTTCATCTTTCTTTACCCCATTTTCTGGAAGCTCAGGATAGAATGTGTAATCTAAATTATATTTTAATCTCTCTTCATGAACAAGTTCATCATTATAATATAATTTATATTCAACATCTACATATTGTAGATCACCATAAATCCACACAATATCATTTATTTCATCTAAATTATATTCTAATTTGGCAGCTTCAAAATCCCAAAGATAGTAAGTTCCTTCTTCTTTGGAAACATATGGATTTTCTGAAAGCTTAGCACCTTTTTCAACCTTAGATTCATATACAACATTTTCATCTCTATCTAAATAATAGATTCTTACATATTCTTTTTCTTTTTTGCATCCACTTAAAATAATTAAGGATAATAATACTAAAATAAATTCTAAAGCTTTAAAAAAATTATTTTTCATTTTCTTCTCCCTTTAAAAATATATTAATTCTTTCAATTATATCTTCAATATCATAATTATTTACATCAATTAATTGATGAATTGTTTTATTTTTGAACCAAGTAATTTGTCTTTTCGCATAATGTCTAGTCTCTTTTTGTATTAAATCAACTAATTCATCATAAGAAATAATATTATCTAAATAATCACCAATCTCTTTATAACCAATTTCTTTGATTTTAGATAAATCAAATCCCTTATTTCTTAAATCAAGGCATTCATCAATCCATCCATTTTCAAGCATCAATATAGTTCTTTGATTAATCCGATTATATAAATCATCACGATCTCTATTTAAGAATAAATACATACAATCATAAAGAGCTTTATTATCATTTTTAATTGAATCACCACATTTAGCTCTTTCAATGTATCTTAATACGCGATTACGATTATTTGGATGAGTTAAAGTTGCTAAATCTTTATCTAATGATTCTAATAATTTATATAATTCTTCATTAGAATATTGATTATATAATTCATCATCTAATTTATGATTACTTTTATCTGCATTTAAATGATAATCATTTACTAAAGCATCAATATATAAACCAGAACCACCACAAATGATAATATTTTTATTTTCTTTATGAATTTCATCTATTTTAAGTCTAGCTAATGATTGATAATCAGATATTGAAAAATCATCACAAGGATCAATGATATCAATTAGATGATGTTTAATACCATCCATTTCTTCTTCACTTATTTTTGCAGTTCCGATATTTAAATATCTTTTGAATTGCGATGCATCAGCATTGATAATTTCAGCACCTATTCTTTTCGCAATTTTAATTGAAAAGTCCGTTTTACCAACTGCTGTAGCACCACAAATAATAATTAATTTAATCATGATACAATCCGTTTAAACCATTTTTCAACATCAGCTTTTGTGATTTTCACAATAACTGGTCTGCCATGAGGGCAGGTAAATGGATTATCACATTTCGCTAATTCTTCAATTAAATATTCGATTTCTAAGGAAGTATGATATTCATTACCCTTAATTGACCTTTTACATGCCATTGTAGATGCAATATCGTCTAAGAAATCAGCTTTTCTAAAATCTTGACCCTTAGGTGCATGAATGATTCGATTAATAATCTCTTCTGCGAATTCTTTTTCTTTACCTCTAAAGAACCAAATAGGAATTGAACGTAATACATAGGTATTAGAACCAAATTCATCTAATTCAATACCAAATTTCTTAATATCATCCATATATTCTTCAACTAAAATCTTATCAGATGGAGAGAATTCTAATGTGAATGGTACTAATAGATCATATGATGCTACATTTTCTTTCATAAATTCTTTTTTAATCTTTTCATAATTTACTCTTTCATTTGCAGCATGTTGATCAATAAGGAAGAAATTGTCTTCATTTTGCGCTAGGATGTATGTTCCAAATAATTGGCCTATATAATACATTTTTTGAAGTCTCGATTTATCATTATCATAAATGATATTTTCCTCATCTAAGAAATTTAATGCAGTTTGAACTGGTTTTTCTTCAATAACATTTTCTTCTTCAATATCCTTTAAATCTTCTTGAATTTGGTTTTGATATTCTTCGATTTGTTCATCTTCATATGGAATATCTTCAATTTCGTCTTGATATTTATCCCAATCATTTAATGCATTAATATCTTCATCTGTTGCTTGATAAACTTCAGGATTGATATAATCTTCTAGATGATCAAGATCATCATCATAATCTTCATTATCTTCATCTAATTCTTCGTCCTTATCTTCATCTAAATCAATATTATCAAGATTAGATATTGCCGTTTGAGTATCTACAATTCTATCTTCTTGAATTGCATTAGAAGTTTGAGCTTCTTCAATTTCTTCTTGTTTTGCTTTTTCAAGTTGTGCTTTATTTAAAGCATCTTCTTTGATTGTGTTATTATCTTCGATTTCTTCTTCATAATTAGAAATACCTAAATCAGTATCATCATATGTAACATTAACTGATAAATCAGAACTAGCTAATGTTTTAGAAATGATGTTAATCAACATATCTTTAAGCCTAGCTTCATCTGATAATCTTACTTCATATTTAGTCGGATGTACATTTACATCAACCATTCCCAGATCAACATTTATATTAATCACTGCTATTGGATATTTATTTGGCATTAATAAATTACCATAGCCTTCTTTGATCGCATTCACGATTGATTTATTATATACTAATCTACCATTTAAACATAAAATGATGTTATTTTTAGAAGATTTAGTAACTGATATTTTTGAAATATAACCGCTTACCTTAAATAAACCATTATTATCAAAGATTTCCATCATTTCACGCGCAATGCTTGTAGAATAGATTTCACTAATTGTTTCTAATTGATTGCCATTTCCGGATGTGTGTAATAATTCTTTATCATTGTTAGAAAGTGAAAAACTAATATCACTTCTCGCAATAGCCATCTTAGATACAAAATCAGTAATGTATGCAAGTTCTACATTAGGTGATTTCATATGTTGAAGCCTAGCCGGAGTATTAAAGAATAAATTCTTTACAGTGATTTCAGTTCCTCTTGGATGCGATAAGGTAGCACTGCTTAAAGGAATTCCACCTTTTAGTGATAACATTACACCATGATAGCCATCAACTGATGTTTTCAAATTAAAGCTAGAAACAGCTACAATTGATGCAAGTGCTTCGCCACGAAAACCAAGGGTTCTAATATTAAATAAATCACTTTGGCTTTTAATTTTACTTGTTGCATGGGCTAAGAAACATATTGATGCATCATTAGCATCCATTCCACAGCCATCATCAATAACTCTAATTTCTGTCAAACCACCATTTTGTAGTTTAATTTTGATGTTTTTCGCACCAGCATCAATAGAATTTTCTACTAATTCTTTTACAACAGACTTAGCTCTCTCAATGACCTCACCAGCAGCTATTAAATTAGTTAAGTTCTCATCTAAAACTTGAATTGTACCCATAATTCACCTACTTAATTTTCTTTTTTAATTCATTTAATTTATTCATTGCATCAATTGGACTCATTTCATAAATATCTAAATTCTTAATTTCATTTAAAACATAAACTTCTAAATCACTCTTTGAATCATATACTAAAGGAGCAACATAATTATTAATTGATAATTTCTTCGTATCAATTTTTTCATTTTCTTCTAACTTAGATAAAATATCAGAAGCTCTAATAATAACTTCAGTTGGAAGAGATGCAAGTTTAGCAACATTAATACCATAGCTCTTATCAATAGCACCTTCTTTTACCTTATGTAAAAATACTATTTCCCCATTTACTTCCTCAGCACTTACATGACAATTAATAACATGGCTTAAATCAGCTGATACTTTTGTAAGTTCATGATAGTGCGTTGAAAATAATGTTTTGGCATGAATATTTTCATGAATATATTCAATGATTGCTTGGGCTAAAGCCATACCATCAAATGTAGCTGTACCACGACCAATTTCATCAAATAGAATTAAAGTATTAGCAGTCGCATTCTTAAGTGCATTATTAACTTCCATCATTTCTACCATAAATGTCGATTGGCCAGAAACGATATCATCAGATGCACCAATTCTTGTATAAATGGCATCAAAGATAGGAAGATCTGCACTCTTACAAGGTACAAATGATCCAATTTGGGCCATAATACAAGTTAAAGCAACCTGTCGCATATAAGTTGATTTACCACTCATATTAGGTCCAGTGATAATCATTAAATATTTATCATTATCTAAATAAATATCATTTGGAATATAATTTTCTTCTAAATTAGCCTCAATTACTGGATGTCTACCTTCTTTTATTGATAAGACACCATCTTCATTGATATTAGGTCTTACATATTTATTTTCATTAGCAACTCTTGTGAAGCCTTGCATCATATCAAGTTCAGCTAATGTTTTAGCAAGCACTTGAATATCATGACTATATTTCTTAATTTCATTTCTGATTTCCGTAAATAATTTAGCTTCTAATTCTAATATTTTTTCATCAGCTCTTAAGATAATCGCTTCTCTTTCTTTTAATTCTTGGGTAATATAACGTTCGGTATTGGCAGTTGTTTGTTTTCTAATATAGCCATATTCATCTTTGATTTGTTCACTTTGAAGTTTAGATACTTCAATATAATAACCAAATACTCTGTTATATCCAACACGTAAAGATTTTAAGCCTGTTCTTTCTTTTTCTTTAGCTTCTAAAGATAAAATATACTCTTTAGAATTCGAATTTATTAATTTAATTTCATCTAATTCCTTATTAAATCCACTTTTAATTACATTTCCATCTTTTAAACTAAATGGAGCATCTAAATTAATTGATTTGTCAATTAAATTATATACTTCCATATATTTATCAAAGTCAGAATCAAGATCAAAATATTTATCAATTTTAATATCTTTAACTAATTTTCTGATCTTTGTGATTTTACCTAAGCTTCTCTTTAGTTGTAGTAAATCATGTGGATTAGCACTTTCATAAGAAATCTTACCAATAATACGCTCTAAATCATATACTTCTACTAATTCTTCTCTCAAATCTTTAGTTGATAAGAAATTTTTCTTCATTAAATCGATACAATCAAATCTTCTTAAAATTTTATCTTTATCAATAAAAGGGAAAAGAATTGATTTCTTTAAGAATCTTGCACCCATTGCAGTCTCAGTTTTATCTAAAACAGAAAGTAAAGTATTATTCTTATTTTGAAAACGTAATGTTTCTAATAATTCTAGATTCTTTCTTGATGCTAAATCAATCTTTAAATAAGAATTAATATCATATTTAATAACATGTTGCATATGAACTAGTGTTCGCATTTGTGTTCTTACAATATAATTTAATAACCTACAATAATTTTTAGCTTCATTAGTATCTAAATTATCAATTAATGTTTTAAAATAAGAAGGAACATTATCATTATCTTCAATTGATAACATAAAATTATATGTTTTTCTTAAATTATCAAAAATTGAAGGATTAAATGATGATTCAACAACAATTTCTTTTGCGTGCAATTTAATAATTTCTGCATATAATAAATTTTCATCATTAGGGATGTTTGTAACATAACCCTCACCTGTTGTTAAATCAACATAAGATAAAATAAAATATGATTTATCTTTAATAAGACTTTGTTTGATAAAAGATACAGATACTAAATAATTATTATCTTTTGTATCATCTCCATTAACATCCATATTTGTTCCTGGTGTAACAATCCTAGTAACAGCTCTTTTCACAATTCCTTTAGCAAGAGATGGATCTTCTACTTGTTCCACAATTGCAACTTTGTAGCCTTTTGATACAAGTGTATCTAAATAAGCATCAACTGCATGGAAGGGTACACCACACATTGGCACTCTCTCTTCAACTCCTGCATCTTTACCTGTCAATACTATTTCTAATTCTTTAGATCCTACTAGTGCATCATTAAAGAATAATTCATAAAAATCACCAACTCGATAAAACAATATTGTATCTAGATAATCTTGTTTAAAATCTAGATATTGTCTGATCATTGGTGAATATTTACTTTTATCTAAAGTTTCATAAAAATTATTTTTTACATCTTTCATATTTATTACCTTTATTTCTAAAATTTATTATAACACATTTTATATAAAAGCACAAATAAAATAAAAGTACTTTCTTAAAAAGTACTTTTATGTAAATCAAATATTAAATTTTTGAAGCTTTAGTTTCTTTGATTGCTTTCGCAAGTTCCTTTTCCGCTTCTACAAAATCTATTTTTTTAGCCTTATTAGAATTTCTAATCTCTTCTCTTATCTTTTCTAATTTTTCTTTAGCTTCTTCATATGTAGCTGCAGTGCATGCTTCTTCAGCAACTACAGTAACAATGCTATTAGAATTATCTAAAATGCCATTAGAAACAGCTGCAAAAATTGTTTCTTTATCATTTTCAGCTTTTACATAACCATCAGTGATTTTAATAATAATCGGTGTTCTATTTTCTAAAATACCTACCTCGCCTAAATCACCTTTAGCTACGATAATATCAAAATCATCATTGATTAGTTCTTGTTTTGGTGTAACAAGGTTTAATTTTACCATATTATTCACCAACTTCAGCCATTAATTTCTTGCCTTTTTCTACAGCTTCATCAATAGTACCCACAAATCTAAATGCTTCTTCAGGTAGATCATCATGAAGACCATCCAATATTTCTTTAAAGCCACGAATTGTTTCTTTAACTGGTACATATTGACCCTTATTACCAGTAAATTGTTCAGCTACATGGAATGATTGTGATAAGAATAATTTAATTCTTCTTGCTCTATGTACAACTAATTTATCAGCTTCATTTAATTCATCCATACCTAAAATTGCGATAATGTCTAAAAGTTCATTGTATCTTTGAATGATTGCTTGTACACGACGTGCAACTTCATAATGTTCTTCACCTACAATTTCAGCAGATAGTGCACGAGATGTTGATGCAAGTGGATCAACTGCTGGATAAATTCCTTCTTCTGCGATTCTACGTGATAAGTTTGTAGTTGCATCAAGATGTGAGAATGTTGTTGCTGGAGCTGGGTCAGTATAGTCATCAGCTGGTACATAGATTGCTTGAATAGATGTGATAGAACCATCCTTTGTAGATGTAATTCTTTCTTGTAAAGCACCCATTTCCGTAGCAAGTGTTGGTTGATATCCTACTGCAGATGGAACACGACCAAGTAAGGCACTTACTTCTGATCCGGCTTGGGTAAATCTAAAGATATTATCGATGAATAATAATACATCTTGATGTTCAACATCTCTAAAATATTCAGCCATTGTAAGACCAGTTAATGCAACTCGCATTCTTGCTCCAGGTGGTTCATTCATTTGACCAAAGACCATGGCAGTTTTAGATAAAACTCCACTTTCTCTCATTTCATTGTATAAGTCATTACCTTCTCTTGTTCTTTCACCAACACCAGAAAATACTGATATACCACCATGTTGTTTCGCAATATTATTGATTAATTCTTGAATTAATACAGTTTTACCAACACCAGCACCACCAAATAAACCAATCTTACCTCCTTTAATATAAGGAGCAAGTAAGTCTACTACTTTGATACCAGTTTCTAGTATTTCAACATTCGTATTTAAGTCCTTTAAAGTAGGTGCAGGACGATGAATTGACATCTTAGGTGCCTTATCACTTAATTCACCCTTATTATCAATTGTTTCTCCTAAAACATTAAAGATACGTCCTAATGTTTCTTTACCAACCTTAATAGTAATAGGCGCATTAGTATCTTTAACCTTTAAACCACGAGAAAGTCCTTCAGTTGCATCCATCGCAATACATCTTACCACGCCTTCACCTAAATGAAGGGCAACTTCAAGTACCAATTTTTGGCCCTTATTATCTACAACAAGAGCATTATTGATAGCTGGAATGTCTTTTTCGAATTTAACATCTACTACTGGACCCATTACTTGCACAATATATCCTGTATTTTCCATATTAATTTCCTCCGTTTATCGCATTAGAACCACCAATAATATCAGTTAATTCTAATGTGATTGCTTGTTGACGAGCTCTATTATATTGAATTTCTAATTTAGAAATTACTTCATTTGCGTTATCAGTAGCACTACTCATAGCAGTCATCCTACTTGCATGTTCACTTGCTTTTGAATCTAAAATTAAGCCATATAACACATTTTCTAAATATAAAGGTAGAATAGTGTCTAAAATAGCTTCTATTTCTTCATCAAATTCATAATTTTTATTAAAATCTCCCTTTTCAAAATCATTTTCAATTGGAAGAATTCTAAAAGTACTTGGCTCTATTTTTAAGGTGTTCACGAAATGATTGTATACTACAATAACTTCTTGAAACTCACCCTTTAAATAAGCTTTAACTACTTTAGATATTAATAATAAAATTGAATCAAAAGGAACATCATCAGGTAAACTAATTAATTCATCATCTAAGACATTTAGTTTTCTTGATTTAGCATAAAAATAAGCTTTATTACCAACTGGTATTACAACATTATTTTCATCCTTAGAAAGTCTTAAATATGTTTTAAAGATGTTAGAATTAAAAGGACCTGCAAGACCACGATCAGATGTAATCAAAAGATAACAAGTTTTTTTAACTTCTCTTACTTCTAATAATGGATGATTTAATTTTTCACCACTTGAAGCTAAGTTTGCGATAATATCTTCTACCTTATCCATATAAGGTCGAAATGATAAAGTCGCATTTTGGGCAGCCTTTAATTTAGATGCGGATACCATATTCATTGCTTTTGTGATTTGCGCAGTCTTTTTAGTAGCACTGACACGTGCTTTTATATCTCTAATTGAAGATGCCACAATAATTAACGCTCCTCTTTAAAGTTTTTAAGTAATTCGTCAATTTGATTATCTTTAGGTAAATCATGTGTTTCTTCAATAATTTTTCTAATTTCTTGTCCTAATTCATTTGTTGCAGTATAATTTCTTAATTCTTTTTCAAATGAAGAAATATCTTCAACATTTATATCATCTAAGGCACCATGAGTTAATGCATAAAGAATGATTACTTGATCTACTACATCATCAAGTTCATGTAAGCCTTGTTTTAAAACTTCAATTGTACGTTTACCACGTTCTAGTTTCATCTTTGTCATTGCATCCAAATCAGAACCAAATTGGGTAAATGCTTCTAGCTCACGATATGATGCAAGGTCTAATCTTAATGTACCTGATACTTTCTTAATAGCTTTAATTTGCGCAGAACCACCAACACGGCTTACAGATAATCCCGCATTAATTGCAGGTCTTACACCTGAATAGAATAAATCAGATTGTAAGAAGATTTGACCATCTGTAATTGAAATTACATTTGTAGGGATATAAGATGAAATATCACCTGCTTGAGTTTCAATGATAGGAAGGGCAGTAATACTACCACCACCTAAATCATCAGACAATTTCGCAGCACGCTCAAGTAATCTTGAATGTAGATAGAATACATCACCAGGGTATGCTTCTCTTCCAGGAGGTCGCTTTAAAAGCAATGATAATTCACGGTAAGATACCGCATGTTTACTTAAATCATCATACACAATTAAAACATCCTTACCTGCAAACATAAATTCTTCTGCCATTGTTACACCGGCATATGGTGCAAGATATAATAGTGGTGCAGCATTTGATGCTGATGCACTAACAACAATTGAATAGGACATACAATCAAATCTTTTTAATGTTTCCACAATTGATGAAACTGTTGATTCTTTTTGACCAATAGCAACATAAATACAGATAACACCTTTACCCTTTTGGTTAATGATGGTATCAAGTGCTATTGCAGTTTTACCAGTTTGTCTGTCACCAATGATTAATTCTCTTTGGCCACGACCAATTGGAACAAGTGCATCAATTACCTTTAAACCAGTTTGAAGTGGTGTATTAACACTTTTTCTTGCCATTACACCTGTTGCTTTCTTTTCAATTGGACGATATGTGCTTGTTTTTACCTCACCTAAACCATCAAGAGCTTGGCCTAATGGGTTTACAACACGTCCAAGTAAAGCATCACCAACTGGTACTTCAAGAATTCTTTTAGTACACTTTACCAAATCCCCTTCTTTAACCTTATCACTATCACCAAAGATAATAGCACCAACATTATCTTTTTCAAGATTTAATGTCATACCATAAACGTCATTACCAAAATCTAATAGTTCACCATACATTGCATCATCAAGTCCATAGATTAAGGCGATACCATCACCTACTTTGATGACCTTACCAATAGATTTTGTTTCTAAATCTTGACTATATTTTTTAATTTGTTCCTTTATTAAGGCACTAATTTCACTAATTTTAATCGCCATAATAATAACCTACTTTTCTAAAAATTCTTTTAAACTTACTTGTTTATCAATTAATGAGGCATCAAGCACCTTATTTTGATATTCGATAACAAGTCCTTGTAATAAACTTGGATCAATTATTTCATTAATCACAATTTCTTTATCTAAATTATCATTAAAGAACTTCTTTAAAATGATTTTCTTTAATCTAATTAATTCTTTTTCATTTAGTTTCTTTGAAGATTTTACATTGATAGTAATAATACCATCATTTTCCTTATCTTTTAGCTGATATGCCTCAATAATACCATTAAGTAAATTAATGCGATTATTATCTATTAAAACATATAAAAAAGCTAAAACATCTTCATCAACATCTTTTAAAGAATTCTTTAATACTTCTTTTTTATCACTTGCTTTTATAACTTTTGAATAAAGAAATTTTAATATTTCATCATCAAAAACTTCAGAAATCGCAATTAATTCCTCGATAATTTCTTTATTATTCTTCTTATTTTCCTTAATAATACTAGCTAAGGCTGAAGCATAAGATAAGCAAATACTATCCATATTATTTATCTTCCTTCATAAATTTATCTACTTGAATGTCGTATTTATCTTCTTCTATCTCTTTTTCCACAATCTTAGATGCCATAGCATAAGCAACTTCAACGATTTGTTTTTTGATATCAGCGATATTTTCGTTCTTCATTCTTTCAATTTCTTCACTAGCATTTTCAATTCTTAATTTAGCATCAGCGTTAGCACGATTTTTGATGTCTTCAGCCTCATTGTATCCACGCTTTTTCGCAGATTCAATGATACGATTAGCTTCTTTTACTGCTTCATCCTTTGTTTTGTTGGCATCAGCAAGAGCAAGCTTAGCTTCTTCTAAAGCATCATCTCTTTCTTTTACAGCATCACGTACCATTTTTTTACGAGCTTCTAAGATTTCTGTAACCTTATTCCAAATTAAGAATCTCACAATTAAGAAAATAATTAAAGTTGCACATAATTGAATTGCCATTTCGATTAAGGTAGTACCGATTGTAGATGTTAAAAACTGATCAACAGGACTTAAATCACCTGTATCAGTATTATCAGTCTCAGATGAAATATTATCATTGATTAATGTAATTCCATCCTTTACAAAATTAGATGCCTTATCACCGAAAGAATCAATATTACATGCAGATAAGAATAATAAAGATAAAACTAATAAACATACTAATAATACCTTTATTTTTTTCATTTTTTACCTTCTTATCTAACTGCAAACATTAATAAGAATGCGATTAATAATGAATATAAACCTGTTGTTTCAGATACAGCTTGACCAAGTAACATGATAGAACGGATTTGTTTGGCAGCTTCTGGTTGTCTTGCAGTACCTTCACAAGCCTTTGATGCAGCGATACCTTCACCAATTCCAGGACCAATTGCACCTAGACCCATCGCAATACCAGCACCTAAACATGCCATACCTCTAATAAATTCAGAATTGAATTGTGCAGCTTCTAAAATAGTCATTAATAATTTCATTTTAACTTTCCTCCATATTGTCAAAATAATCTACTTCTTCATCAGGTAATTTACCTGCAATAAACACAAGCGTTAGCATACAGAATACTAATGTTTGAATAAAACCACTAAATAAATCAAAATATAAATGCAGTATCGGCGATATTGCGACTGCAGCCCAGCCTAATACTGTATAAACCAAACTCATAATAACAAGACCAGACAAGATATTTCCAAATAAACGAAGTCCTAAACTAATAGGAATTGCGATATCCGAAATAATATTCATCGGTAAGAATAAAGGTATTGGGTCTAAATATGATTTTAGATGTTTACCAAGACCTTGACTCTTAAGACCATAGACCTCAACTAAAATAAAAGTTGTTATACTAAACGCAAATGTTACACTGACACTTGCAGTTGGTGGTCTAAAGCCTAATAAACCCGAGATGTTATACACAAATAGCAATAATGCGATTGTGGTTAAATAAGGTGCTAATTTCTTATACCTCTTTCCAATGGTCGATTTACACATTTCATTCATTGTTTCTACTAACCATTCAATCACAATAATAATACCCTTTGGTTCATCTGTTGGCTTATATTTTCTTAGCCTAATACCAATAATAATTAAAATTATTGCTAAAATAAATGTTATTATGATAGAAGATTTAATACTAGGCGAAATATTTCTAAATATTTGGCTAATACTAAGAGCCATCATCATCTTTTATCACCTCTAATTCCCCCTTAATAAAGAGTTCATATTCCTTCAATGCTTCAATTATTTTATTTATTTCTTCTTCATTTAAATATTCACTTAAATCTTTTCGTGATTTTTCACATAAATCTTTTACATATAAAATATTATGCTTTTTTAATTGATCTTTAATATAAACATCAATATTCAAATTATCAATTTTTCTTTTATTATCATTAATTTTCTCAATTATGTTGTACACAATTAAGATACAAATACGAATTGATAAGAAACCAAAGAAACAAGTAAATACTCCATATTTAAGAGGGGAAATATATACTAGATACATTACCACTCCATAAATAATTAATCTGAGTAAATATGAAGAGAATACATAAAATTTTATTTTAGATTCCGGATTATCAGTAAGCTTTGTTACTGTAAAGCTCATAATCATAAAACATATAAAGGATGTAATAATACCAATTATAAAACTAATTGTGTAATTAAATATTCCTAAATGAATAATTAATTCTAAAATAAAAATAATTAAGCTTACAATTAAACCATAAAATAATAGACATTTTAAAACTTTTTTATCGGTATAAATCATTTTCCTTTAGCTAATTTAAGTAAATGATAAATGAAATTAGCGATTGCGATAAACAAAAACACAATTGAACAGATGATAATAAAATAATTAGTTTCTAGACAATAATCTAAAAAATAACCTAAAAATACACCAAGCGCAATTGTAACTACGGTAGCTATCGCAATTTGACCTACCCATGCATATCGTTTTAAGTCATGTACTATTTTTTTATCCATATTGCAAACTTAATCTCCATGTGACATATTATAGCATAAAATGTGCATTTTTTCCACTTTATTATAATAATTTTAATTATAAAGAAAACATTTACTAAAATGTGTATAAATAAAAAGGATTAAAAATAAATTTAATCCTTAATTATTTTTAATATTTAAATGAATTTACTTCAATAAAACCAAATAAATCATTAACTTCTACTTTTTCTTTATCAAACATTAAATAACCACTAAATGTACCATAAATGATTCTACGATTAATTCTTTCATAAAGTGATTTAATATATTCATTAATATGTTCACTTGGACTAAATATTAAATCAACCTGTGAATCAATAGATTTAACTTCCCAATCTTTGCTGTTTTGTCTAAAACGCGCAGTAGGGCTTATTTTTACTTCATTTAGCTTATAGGCTTGTGTATCATAGAAAAACATATTGGAAGTAGCATATTTATTATTACCAAGTTTATCAACTAAGGTAAAGCCAATTTCTTTACCATTTTGAATTGATGATAAGCAAGCATAATTATATTTTATTTCTTCTTGTGGATAAACACCTCTTATCCAATCAATACTTGCTCTTGTGTCTTTTGGAAATTCATATTTATCAAAACCAATATTTACATAACCATCAACAGCTAAACAATCTATTTTTTGATTGTATAAGAATTCATCATCCTTATCAAATGGTAGTGCTACAACACTTGTTCCATTAGTTGTTTCTACCATATGGGCATAACAATAGAAATCTTTTCCTTTAGTTATATCCTTAAGCGCAAAGCTTATTTTCTTTTCACGATAATCATTATAAACTTCAATACTAAAATCTTTCTTTGCATATTCGATAGAACCAGATCTTGAATCTGGTGGCATTACGATATTTCCTGTTCTTAATACTTGAATTTTAGTTTTAATATATGATTTATCATTCTTAAAATCATTAAAACATAAACTAACATACGAAGTATTTAATGAACTACTAATTGAAATTGATAAAGCAAAATCTTTAGATACAATGTTGTAACGATTTATTTCTTTTAATCTTGCATGTAAAACAACATCAGATTTACGATATTCTCTAACTAATTCAAACGCAAAGCCTGATGAGATTAATTGACCATTTTCATCTAGTAGTTTTCCTGATTTTAGTAAAACGTTCATAATAATTCCTTTCTATAAATTATTTATAAATTTTTAAATTCTTATAATTTATTGATATTTCTAGTTGCGATAATATCTACACCAAGTCCTAATACATCTTTTATAACAACATCTTTAATTTTAACAGGAGCATTGATTGATGCTTTATTAATTTCTGCCATTACCTTAAAGATATCTTCTTTAGGAATAGGTGCTGATGTTGCAACAGGTAATCTTTCTAATTCACCACCGATAATTCTTACAGTTGAGGTAATCATTCTAGTTGGGTGTGTTACTTCATTTCTTGCGTATACTTCTCCTCTTTTACAAGTATTACCACTTACATTCATATTTTCATCGATTGTTAAATGGCAACCACGAGGACATACGATACAAATAAGATTCTTAGTCATCACATACCTCCACTCTAATATCTAAATCATTTTTTATTAAAGCTTTATCAATTAAAATATTTTCCATTTCTGCAGGAACTAAATAAGGTTTAGGGAATTTCTTAATTAATTCATTTCCTTGATATACATTTAATTTAACATCCTTATAAGGCTTATTTACTCTAAAGCTGATTTTGATTTTATCAATATTTTCTAAATCCACGCTTTGTGGTAGAACATATAAAATACCATTTCCATTTATGATATTGATTTCCTTACCTGATTTTAATTCACCCTTAATATAAAGGGCAGCATTTTTACCAGCAAGTGTAGCTTCGTTTGTTACAAAATCAACTAAATCGTGAACATGTAAGCTATTTCCACACGCAAATATTCCTTTTACACTAGTTTGTAGAGATTCATCTACAATTGGTCCACGTGTACGTGGATGCATTTTTACACCTAAATCTTCTAACAGTGGATTATTTGGAAGTAGACCTACTGATAAAAGTAAGGTATCACATTCAAATTCTTTTTCTTTGCCAGGAATGAATTTTAAATTATCATCGACTTCACAAATAATTACTTTTTCAACTCTCTTTTTACCAATTACTTGTTTAACTGTATGATGTAGGTATAGTGGAATATTGTAATCATTCAAACATTGCACAATATTTCGATTTAAACCATTAGAATATGGCATTAATTCAGCAACACCTAATACTTGAGCACCTTCAAGGACCATACGACGACCCATGATTAATCCAATATCACCACTACCTAAGATAAATACCTTTTTACCTACCATGTAGCCTTCAATATTTAGATATTTTTGGGCCATACCAGC
>JAEEGL015283419.1_pt1 | contig 61017 bp, 58 predicted proteins | sample 9134231 | NCBI WGS metagenome assembly JAEEGL01 (sample SAMN16246548, study PRJNA631951) | gut metagenome | biome: gut microbiome; feature: rumen; material: fiber-attached | host: Bos | place: Iran: Karaj | collected 2018-10
CCTGGCGATGTTTTAGTTTTAAATGATACAAAAGTTATTCCAGCCAGATTAATTGGTGTTAAAGAAGAAACAGGCGCTGTTATTGAAATATTATTACTAAAAGATTTAGGTAGTAATAAATGGGAATGTCTTTCTAAACCAGCTAAAAGATTAAAAATTGGGACGATTGTTTCTTTTGGTAATGGTGAATTAAAAGCTAAAGTAATAGAAAAGTATGAGGAAGGATTAGTACATATTGAACTTTTATATGATGGTATATTGATGGAAATATTAGATAAACTTGGAACGATGCCACTTCCTCCTTATATTCATGAGAAGTTAGAAGATCAATCTAGATACCAAACTGTTTATGCTAAGAATATTGGTAGTGCTGCTGCTCCTACAGCAGGATTACATTTTACTAAAGAATTACTTGAAAAGATTGAAAATAAAGGAATTATTATTACTTATGTAACATTACATGTAGGTTTGGGAACTTTTAGACCAGTTGAAGTAGATAATATCTTAGATCATCATATGCATAGTGAATTCTATGTTATGAGTAAAGAAACTGCAGATATTTTAAATAATGCTAAGGATGAAGGTAGAAGAATTATTGCTGTTGGTACTACTAGTACTAGAACTTTAGAAACAGTTGCTAGTAATAATAATGGTAGATTTGTTGCTACTAGTGGAAATACAGATATTTTTATTTATCCTGGTTATGAATTTAAAGCGATTGATGCTTTAATAACTAATTTTCATTTACCTAAAAGTACGTTAGTAATGCTAGTATCTGCTTTAAGTAGTAGAGATAATATTTTGAATGCTTATAAAGAAGCTATAAAGAATAAATATCGTTTCTTTAGTTTTGGCGATGCGATGTTTATTACAAATAATATTATTAAAGATACTAAATAGTATCTTTTTTTGTTATAATTTAATTGGAGTTGGTAGTATGAGTAAAAAAGTAGATAATGAAACTGATGAAATAGAGTTATTATCTGTTGACGATTCTAATGATGAAATTGAAGAGAAACCAATTAAGAAAAGAAAAACAGTTAAAAAAATTGATAACGACAGGATTTCAATAGATGAAGATACTCCAGTAGTTAAGGAAAAATCTAAATACAAATGGATAATTATAATTTTGATTATATTAATTTTGGTTTTAATAATTATTATTGGAAAGACGATTAATGATAATAAAGATATTACGAAGGGTAAAGATTATTCTAGTGAAAAAGTTAGGTCAAGCAAGAAAAAACAAGATGTTCACCGTGTAACTTGTACTAATAAAAAGAATCAATTTTATGGTTATGATTACTATTTTGAATTAGAATATTTAGATAATAATTTAAGCAAGTATTCTTATAATTTTATAGTTGATAAAGGACATGAAATGTATGAAGAAGAAGTTTGGAATTATGTTGAATATTATAAAGATAAGATGAAATTTGAACCTGATGTAAGTGGTTATTCACTTGATGATCCTTCTAATCCATATAAATATCATATTTATTATGAATTAAGCGCTGAGAATTATTGTAAAGAGATTGGTAGCTGTGATGAGAAAAACCTTAGATTTGATCTTGTAGATGAAATAGTTCCTGATTTTGAAAAGTCTTTAGGCGTTACTTGTGAAGTTAAATAAAAGATACTAAATAGTATCTTTTTTTGTTATAATTTAGTTGGAGTTGAGTAATATGGCTAAAGAGGAAATTGAATTACTTTCTGTTGATGCTCCTTCAGCAGCAACTAAACAGAACAATAGAAAGCCTAAAAGACAAAAGGATATTAAAAAGGTTGACCTTAGTGATAAAAAATCCATTTATAAAAAAGTCACCATTGTGTTAGCTGGAATTGTAGTTTTATTATTGGTTATTGCAGTAGTTAAAAACATTGATAATAATAAAGGCTTGAGCAAGAAAGAAAAAGAAGAATATTCTAATCTTTATATACAAGTTTTAGAAAATGATTTGGATATAGATGAAGGATATAATATTTCACTTATCGATTTTAATAACGATATTATTCCGGAATTAGTTGTAAGATATGGTAAATATATTTATCGTGTATATACAATAAAAGATAATAAAGTTGTAGAAATTAATAGTTATCATGCTGAAGGGGAGATTGATCCTAAAGAAGAATTTGGTGATTTTCAATTGTTTTATGATATAGATAGTGGGGAAGAAACATGGTTCTTTTTGTATGATACTGCTTATTATGAAATGAAAAGTATAGTGGAAAAAGATTATCCTGAGAAAGTTTTTGTTTTTGCTTATGATTTTAATAAAGAATATGTTCCTATGGAATCAAGTATAACTTATAAGAGTATTTATTCTGAAAATTACTCTGAAATTGTTAAAGAGTTGATGGAAGAAAAGAATTATGAAGTTAAAGTTGATTCTAAAGCGGCAAAAAAGAAAGCAAAAAATAATGGTACTCATAAAGTTGTTTGTTCTGGTGGAGAATTAGATGTTGACGATTATCATTTTTATAAAGAATTTGTTTTTATTGATAATAAATTTACTGAAGTAAATTATAAATTATATTTTGACTCTAAAGAATATAATGATGATGAGTTATATGATATGCTTAATAATCTATATGAATCCTTTAATTATCCTCCGTCTCGTTCGGGAATGAATGAAGAGGATAACAATCAAATTAGCTTATATTATAGATATTATAAGGATGATTACTGTAGAAATATGGGGAAAGATTGTGGAGGAGTTAGATTTAACTTTGCTGATGTTGAAGAAATGATTTCGGATGTTAAAGGTAATTCTACTTGTGAGATTAAATAAAAAAAGATACTTTAGAGTATCTTTTTTTTGTCCAGGCGCTTAATAATAAAATTATTAAATCTTTATTTAGAAACCAATTTGTTATAAAAAATTAATATAAATACGTTTTAAAATAAATTTGTATTTCGCTGTACCTTTTAAGTAAGTTTTGCTAGGGAGTTAAGATTTTTTGAATCTTTAGCTTTAACTTACATTATTTAGTATTTTGTAATACTTTGGTTTCTATAATTGATATTTTTTATATTGAAATAAGATGGTGCTATATATTTAGATAATAAGGTTTTAGTTTAGAATTAATTAATAGAATAAATAATAATCTATTCTTGACTGATAGTAGGATTCGTTAAAGTAACGTAGAGTGTTAAATTAATTATTTAATTCTAAACTTTTAATAGCATTTTTCTATTTCAATATTAGTTTATTTTTCAAACCCCTCCTGAGACGAGTGTTATTATACTATTTTTCATTATTTTTGCAAATTTTTCTTATATATATGATATAATCTTTTGAGAAGTTTTGGGGTGAAGTTATGAAGATAAAATATAATTTATTACATGAAGAAGCTCATACTATGGCTAGACTTGGTACTATAGAAACTAACTATGGAACTTATGAAACGCCAATGTTTATGCCAGTAGGAACAGAAGCTACTGTTAAAACTTTAAGTGTTGAAGAATTAAAGGATGTTAAGGCAGGTATTATCTTAGCTAATACCTATCATTTATGGTTAAGACCTGGTGAAAACATTATAGATAGAGCGGGTGGCTTACATGAGTTTATGAAATGGAATGGACCTATACTTACTGATAGTGGAGGTTTCCAGGTATTTAGTTTAGCTTCTCCTAAAGATATTACTGAAGAAGGGGTTAAGTTTAAGAATCATTTAAATGGTGATAATTTAATTCTTACTCCTGAAAAATCAATAGAAATACAAAATAAATTAGATAGTGATATTGCAATGTCTTTTGATGAATGTATTGGATGGCCTGCTACATATGAGTATTGCAAGCAAAGTACAGAAAGGACTCTTAGATGGGCGAAGAGAGGTAAGGATGTTTCTAACAATCCTAGACAATCTTTATTTGGTATTGTTCAAGGTGGAGAATATGAAGATTTAAGACGTCATTGTGTAGAAGAATTAGTAAAAATGGATTTTGATGGATATTCTATTGGTGGAACTTCTGTTGGTGAGGATAAACCAACGATGTATAAGATGGTAACTTATGGAACAAAGTATTTACCTAAAGATAAAGTTAGATACTTAATGGGAGTTGGAGATCCTATAGATATAGTTGAAAATGTTTGTAGAGGTATTGATATATTTGATTGTGTAAGTCCAACAAGACTTGCAAGGCATGGCCATTTCTTAACAAAATATGGTAAATTGAATATTAAGAACGCTAAGTATAAAGAAGATTTTACACCATTAAGTGATGAATGTGATTGCTACACTTGTAGAAGTAAGTATAGTAAAGCTTATATTAGACATTTAATTGTTGCACAAGAAACTTTAGGAGCAAGATTACTTTCTATTCATAATATTCGTTATTTAATACATTTAACTGAAGAATTAAGAAATGCAATTAAAGAAGATAAATTATTGGAATATAGAGAACAGTTCATTAAAGATTATTATGGTGAAAAAGGATTACCTTATGAAGATAAAATTGAAACTATTATTAAATAGTTTCTTTTTTTGTATTTGTTTTTATGATAGAATATCTATGTAAGGTGGGATATTATGAAAGAGGAAGAAGAAAAGAAAACAACAAAGAAAAAAACTACAACTAAGAAAGATACTACTAAAACTGCAGAAAAGAAAAAAACGCCTGCTAAAAAAGCAAAAGAAAAAGAAGAGAAAAAAGTAGAGAAGGTTATTGAAGAAAAGCCTGAAAAGAAGACTAGTACTACTAAAAAAGCAACAGCAAAGAAAACAACGACTAAAAAGTCTACGACAACTAAAAAGACTGCTACTCCTAAGAAAGCGGAAGTTCCAGTTATTGTTGATGATATTGAATTAGAAAAACAAGAGGAAATAGAAGTTGAAACTGTTCCTGAACTAAACAATGAAGAAACAAAAGAAATTCCTTTAGAAGAAAAAGTTGATACTGGAGCTTTACCTGTTGTAGTTCCAGTAAAAGAAGAGAAAATTATTGAAGAAGCTACAGATGATACTATTGCAGCTATTCCACTTCCGATGGAGGAATTGGGAAATTCTGTTTTTGATGGTAGATTAATTCAATTAATTGGATGGTGTTTAGTTGGTTTTATTTTAACTGTTCTCACTTTAGGATTAGGATATCCTTTTGCTAAGTGTTTTATTCTTGATTGGAGATTTAAACATACAAAGATTAATGGTAAAAGATTGTCTTTTGATGGTAATGGTTTGCAATTACTTGGTAATTATATTAAATGGACATTCTTTTCAATTATTACATTAGGTATTTTCTTATTGTTCTTACCTGTTCAATGGAATAAATGGATTGTTAAACATACTCATTATGAGGGAAATAGGAAACCAAAAGTTAATTATTCATTATTTGATGGTATTACTTGGGAATATATTGGAATTTCGATATTATCTGGAATTTTAAATTTATTTAGTTTTGGTTTGCTTGCTCCATTCTGCGAAAACTTAATGTATTCTTGGAGAATAAACCATACTACGTATGATACTATTGATATGGAATTTGATGGTAAAGGATTCCAATTACTTGGTAATTATATTAAATGGACATTCTTAACGATTATTACTTTAGGTATTTATGGTTTATGGGTTCCAATTAGAAAGATTCAATGGGAAGTTAAGCATACTCATGAAAAAGGTTATTCTAAACGTCCTTATAAACCAGTATTAGGTATGATTTTACCAATCATATTTGCTCTAGCTTGTTTGGGTGGAGTGATATTTGGCTTAACTAAGGTTAAGAAAGATACTTGGATTCAAATTCGAGATGATGTTAATCATTATGTTAATAGTATTATTAATGAATCTAAAAAGTATGATTTACCTCATGTAATTGTAGAACGTGTTTCAGATGTTTATTATAGAATTAATACTAGAGATTTTAATATTACTTGGGATGAGAGATATGAAAGATACTTTGATCCAAATAAAATGGATAAGATGTCTGAAAATTATGCTAATGGATATTTTGATGGTGAAGTAGAAATGGCTATTGTTGATGTTACAACTTCAAATAGACCTGTAATAATTATTAAAAGTGATAAAGGATATCGAGTATTCTGGTTATATGAAAAGAAAATAGAAAATCACTTCTTTAATTTCGGTGAAGATCAAACTGGATATTTAAAACTTGCTAGTGATAAAGATGGTGAACATATTGCATATATTAATGAATTGTCTGGTAGATATGATGATGTTTCTTTGAGATATATTGATAGAGTAGTTGATTATAACGCTGATATGGTTGCTAGTGGAACTAATATGGAAGCGTTCGAAAAAGATTTGAAGAAAAAGGAAATTACTTTAAGTGATATTGACTTACATTTTACTAAGGTTAATATGAAGAATATGGATGGTTATAGTGATGCTGTTAAGTATTATTATGATCATACTGAGAAGGAAAATGGAAAAAATTCTAAATCTTGGAATGAAGATGAAGTTAATGATATGTTTGATAATTCTACATATGTAACTGCCTATATTTCTTATTTAAAAGCCAATTTAGAAGGAGATGCTAAAGTTGCAGTTTTAGATTTAGCTTCTCAAGAATTTCCATCACTAGTTGTTATGGAAGATAATAAATCTTATATTCTTACATATTATGGTGAAGAGGTTCATGAAAGTGAAAAACTTGGAAAAGCTTCTTTTGGTGCTTTAAAGAAATCTACTAAGAAAAGTGAAGATTATGTTTTAATAGCATCTGATTCTACTTATAGATATTACTATTTTGTTGAGGGATATGCTCAAAGTAAGAATCAGTATGATGGTGAAAAGCAACTTAAGGTAAAAAGAGATGCTATTAATAAAAATCTTGATAAGTATTCTTATAAAGAAGTTACTAGTACAATTCCTTTAATTAGAGTTAGTAAAACAGATTTGTCTAGTTTAGAAAAGAATCTTAAGATAGAAAAAAAAGAAGATAAAAAAGAATCTGATATAGAAAGATTTACAGTTGGAGAATATAAATTAACTTATGGTGATTATGTGCTAAGAAAAACAAAAGTTAATGATTATCTTATAACTTATTCTATTTTAAGTAACGGATCTTATAGTTATGTTAGAGAAGGCCTTGATAAAAAAGGTAAACCGGTAGTTATTAGAGAAACAGGTACATATGAGGTTAAGAATAATAAAATATGTATGACATCAAAAACTAAAGATAGTAAAACTAGTGAGAAATGTTTTGAAGTTTCAAACGACCAATTTAAAGATGATACTGGTGTTTACATATATACAAAAGTAAAAGCTCAATTAATGAATTGAGTTTTTTTTCTTGATAAAATATGCTATGATATAGATTGTAAGGTAGTGTGATATTATGAATAACGAATTACCTAAAGGGGTTATTACGAGTGATAAACTTAATAATCAGGAACAGCAAGCTTCGCAAGGTGAAAAAAAGAAACTAACTTTTAAAAAGCCTGATTTTAGTAATATGAACAAAAAGAAATTGATTATAATTGTAGTTATTATATTTGCTGTTTTTATTCTTTATTGTTTTTTGGCAAGTGGCAAAGGAAAACAGATTTTTAACAAACAAGCACCTGCTCAGGAAAATCAAGTTATAGAAGTTGATGTTCCTACTGATTGGGGAAAAGAATATGCTTTAGGAGCACAAACTTTATATGATGAAAAAGGTATTGATGTTTTTGATATAGCTTTTATTGATTTAGATGGTGAAGATCATCCAGAAATGATTATTAAATATGTTGATCAAACGAAAAAAGAATATTTAAAAATTTTATATCTTGATCCTAGAAATGGTAAGGTTAAATATTCTAAAGATTTTAATAATGCGCAGATTAAATTGATTTATTCTTTATTAGAAGGTGATAGTGCTTTTTATGTTAATATTAGTAATGATAAAAAGTATGGAACATATACTTTAACTTCTAAAATAGTTAAAGGTACAGCTGTTGCTCCAGATGCTAGAGCTACTAATGAAAAAGAATATAATCAATTTGTTGATGATTATATTGTTTCTGATTATGAAATTGTTTATTATCAAGTTAAGAAAGAAAGTTATGCTGAAAACTTTAAAACGATGTATGAAAGAATAGATAAATATGCTTCTGAAATAAGTGATATAAAATCTTCATTAAATGATAAGTATAAAGATCAAGTTAAGAAAAAAATTGATAATAATCCTTATTTAGTTACCGGTCCATATCACTTGACTTATGGAGAATATGATTATGTTATGCCAAAAGATCCTTCTGCTGGTTATAAAAACGATGAAGAAAATGAACAAAATGAGGAAAATTCAACTTCTGGAGAAGTTATCGTTTTAAATAATGATGGAACTATCGTAATTGGTGGTAAAACTTATAGGTATAGTGTTAATTCAAATGTTTTAAATATTGATAATGGTAGTTCAATTAGAGTTTCTGCTAATGATAAATTTACATTGAGTGATAATGGAGGAATGAATTTTCAAGCTAGAAATCCTTATGTAGAACCAGTTGATAATCAAAATAATAATAATGATTCTAACAACAATGTAAATAATAATGAAAGTAATTCTTCTAATAACGAAGAGAATAACGTAAATAATAATCAAAACAACGAAGGTAATGAGTCACAGAATAATTAGAAAAAACCTTTAAAAATAAGGGTTTTTTTCTTTATAACTTCACAGTTTTATATTATAATGTTACTAGTAAGGGGGTAGAATTTAGGTGATGAAGATGAAGGATATTAGTTTTGAATCACAAGATGATTTATACAAAAGAGTTCTACCGGCTTTAAAAAGTAAAAGAAAATTAATTTTACTAGATGGGTTTAAATCCATTAAGAAAAATGATATATGGAATTATTTAAAAGAGAATAAATGGGAGAACCAATCAGGCTTAGAATTGTGTGATATGGTTGATGATATTTTAAATACTGATAATACTTTAATTGTTGAGTATTGTTTAAAAAAAGAAAAAGAGAATAAATAAATATTAATTATAAAAAGAATAGGAGTGGAATCAAATTGAAAGAGCAATTTTATCAAAAACCTATTACTTATGATCAATTATATGAAAAAGTTAAAAGAATAATAAAGAAAGATAAAGAATTAGATATAATTCATAGCGCTTATGCTTTTGCTTTGGAACACCATGGTGATAAGAAAAGACTTAATGGTGATGATTATATTACTCATCCATTAGAAGTTGCTAGTATCTTAGTTGATTTAAATGTTGATTATGTTACTATAGCTGCTGCTTTATTACATGAAACAGTAAATCATACTGATGCAACTATTTCGCAAATAGAGGAAGAGTTTGGAGAAGAGATTGCTAGAATTGTTAATAGCGTTAGTAAAATAAATCGTTTGGAATTATCTGATAACAAGGATGCTACGGCTGCATATCTTAGAAAAGTATTAGTTGGATTATCTGAAGATGTTAGAGTTTTGTTTATTAAGTTAGCTGATAGACTTCATAATATGAGAACTCTATATGCTTTACCCGTTGAAGAACAAAAAGCTAAAGCTATTGAAACTAATGCTGTTTTAATTCCTATTGCTCATCGTTTAGGTATTAATAGTATCAAAAGTGAACTTGAAGATTGGTGTTTAAGATACACTAAACCAGATGTTTATAATGATATTTTAGAAAAACTTGATGCTTCTCGTGATGAGTTAAATGATTTGTTGCAAAGAATGAAAGATAGTATTTCTGAAATATTAACTTCAAATGGAATTAATTTTAAAATTAAAGGTCGTGTTAAATCTGTTCATAGTCTTTATAATAAGATGGATAATGGAAAAAGATTTGAAGATATTTATGATATATTAGCTTTGCGTGTTTTTGTTGATACGGAAGAGGATTGTTATTTAACTATTGGTTTGATTCATAGTAAGTATCGTCCAATTCCAAGAAGGTTTAAAGATTATATTGCTAAACCAAAAGAGAACATGTATCAAAGTTTACATACTACTGTTATTGGTATTGATGGACATCCTTTTGAAGTTCAAGTAAGAACTTATGAGATGGATGAGATTGCTGAAAAAGGTATTGCTTCTCATTGGTCTTATAAAGAAAAAGGAACAGTTAAAGTTCAAGCTATGATGGAACAAAAGCTTGAAATGTTTAGAAATGTTATTGAACAAAATAATGATGTAAGTAACGATACTGATTTTGCATCTTCTGTTAATAATGAAATTATTGGAGATTTAATATATTGTTTTACTCCTAAAGGTGATGTTTTAGAGTTGCCTAAAGGAGCTACACCAATTGATTTTGCTTATCGTATTCATAGCGGTGTTGGAGAAAGGTGTATCGGAGCAATTGTTAATGATCAAATAGTTCCTCTTGACCACGAACTTCAAGATGGTGATGTAGTTAAAATCAATACCGGTAAAGAACCTAATCCAAATAAAGATTGGCTTTCTTTTGTTAAGACTGCTCAAGCAAAGAATAAGATTAAGTCTTATTTTAGTAAAAAAGATAAGGCAAATTATATTAATTCTGGTAAAGAAATGCTTGAAAGAGAAATTAAGAGACGTAAGTTAATTGTTAGTGAAGTTTTAACTGAAGACAATATTAATAAGGTATTATATGATTTAAGAGTTGATACTTTAGATGAATTATATTTAAATATTGGATCACTTAGATATACTCCTGGATATGTTATTGATGTTATCTTTACTGATAAAAAAGATGTTGTTGATGCTTATTTAGGTAAAGTTAGTAATCATTTCTCAACATCTAATAAAGCACATAAGGGTGATGTTATTGTTGCTGGAATTGATGATATTTTAGTAACTATTGCTCAATGTTGTAAGCCAGTAAAAGGTGAACCAATTATTGGTTATATTACTAAGGGCGAAGGAATTTGTGTTCATAAGAAAGATTGTATTAATATTAAGAATAGTAATAGGTTAATTGATGTAGAATGGAATATGAATAGTGATTCTCAATATCTTACTGATTTAAGAATTACTATGTCTTTGGGTAAAAATAATCTTTTAGATATTATTACTAAAGCATCAATGAAAGATATATTTATTGAAAGTGTTACTACTATTGAAGAAGAAACACAATATGTTTATGATATTACAATTAGAACTGATGATGCTTCGCATTTAGAGAATTTTATAGCAGATTTAAAATCATTATCTTCAATTATTTCTGTAGAAAGGAAGAATAACTCATGAGGTGTGTTGTACAAAAGGTAAATCATTCAAATGTTAAAGTAGATGGTAAAACAGTTAATGAAATTAAACGAGGTTTAATGGTTTTAGTTGGTTTTACTGATACTGATACAATTGACGATATTAATTATTGTGTTAGAAAAGTTGCTAACTTAAGAGTTTTTGAAGATGAAAATGATGTTATGAATCTTAGTGTTTTAGATGTTGGTGGTAGTGTTTTATCTATTAGTCAATTTACGCTTTATGGTGATGTAAGAAAAGGAAACAGACCTTCTTATATTAAAGCTTTGGGTGGTGAAGATGCTCAACCAATGTATGAAAAGTTTAATGAATTATTGAATGAAGTTGTTCCAACATATCCAGGTATATTTGGTGCTGATATGAAAGTTACATTAGAAAATGATGGACCAACAACAATTATTATTGATTCTGATTTGAGATAGAGGTGAAGTATGAGAGATGTAATAAAGACACTTATTTTAGTTGTTATTTTATCTGTTGCTGGATATATTGTAATAGCTATTAATGATAATATTCAAAAAGGTGTTGAATTATTATCTAGGACTAAACTTCCTTATGATGATCCAACTATTCAGATTTTGTTTCCAAAAATACAAAATAACAAAGATTTAAGAAAAGCAGATTTAGATACTACAGATTTATCTAATGAAGAAATAATAGAATATGTATTTGATAATTTAACTAAAGATGATTATAAAGTAAAAAAATATGAAGCAACAAAGATTTATTGTTATGTTACTTATAATATTGAATTTACTACAGAAAGAGATAGTTGCGATGTTACAATAATAAATAATTCTAAGTTTATGGAATATCAAAAGAATGTATTTAATACAGAAAAAGAACTTAATTTTACTGATATTAATTATAAAGGATATTATTGTAAAAATGATGGTTCTAAGTATTATTGTATTTATAATAAGTATACTGATCCTGTAGTTGGTTTTTCAGCATTTAAAGATGCTTATGAAGACAAGGAAGGTGTTGTTATTCACGAGTATTATTTAAGTGTTGATTTAAGTAATCAAGAAAGATGTTTGAATTACTTTAGTAGTGAGTATTGTAATAATTATGCTAAAATGGATAAACAAGACTTAAGTGCTGAGGTTATAAAACGTGATGGAGTTTTATATGAGCATTTATTTGTTAAAGAGGATGATAATTACTTTTTAAAGAGAAGTTTTGTTGTAAGTGAATAAAAGCCATTGAAAAATGGCTTTTTATTATGTATTTTATTTATAAATTATGATAGAATATATAATAGATTAAGAATATGGGGTGATTTGATGTATAATGCACCAAAACCAATGAACAAGAAAAAAATTATAGAATTAGTTTTAATAGTTGTAGGAATATTATGGTTTGTATTATTAGGTCTTAATTATCTTAGATATACTAAGAATAAACCTTTGTTTGTTGCTATTCATGTTAAGAGTAGTGAAAACGAGTATCCTGATGGTTATGTAGAAGAATGGATTTCTTTAGGATATGTATATAGAGTTTATAATAGAGTTGCTATTTCTGGTGAAGAGTTTGTTCCTTTTTGGGTTACTACTAAAAGACCAAAGGCTGAAAATGATTTACCTCAAGTAGAGAAAGATTATAAGATTCCTGATAATCCTCGTCGTTATGATAAGTATATGGGTATTTTATATTTCTATAGTACAGAGAATACTGATCTTTTAGGTACTTATAAATGTATTAATTCTAGTCAGGATTGTGCTATTGCAACTAATGGATGGGATCGTTTTGATATTATTGGTAAAGATCCTATAACTAAGAGAGAGCCTTATAAATTTGCTAATCTTTACAATAAATATGCTTTTATTGATGATTCATCAAAACAAGATATATCTTATGGAGATAATGGTTATGTAAGAACTATTTATTTATATCAATTTGATAAGAAAGATCCTAAGATTTTATACCGTTTTAGTGATATTAAAGAAACTTCTTATGATGAAACTAAGGAACTTGCTAATTTAAATAAATATACTTATATTGTTAGAGATTTTGAATCACAAAAATGGGGTATTATTAGAATTACTGAATCAGGTACAATTAAAGAATTATTACCTTATGAATATGATTCTATAACTTATGATGCAGATACTGATTATTATATAGTTTGTAAGAATAATGTTTGGTATGCATACGATTTAGATGAGAATAAACAAGTTTCTGTTGAGTCAGTTGATGTTATTTATGATATTTGGAAAAATGTTAATAGTTCATACTATTTTAAAACAGGAAGAGAAAGAACAGTTGGTTCTGAAACATTTATGGAATATACAATTTATCGCTTTGATGGACAAGAGTTCTTAAAAGCAGATAAAGTTTCTGCTGTTATTCCTCGTAAGACATATATTATGTATGTTACTGATAATGATAAGGTATTACATTTTATGACTTATTCTAGACAAGAGAAAGCGAAACTACAATTATATTTTACAAGACTTGATCATGATAATTTGACTCATCCTGCTTTTGAGATTTTCTCTGAAAGTGATTATTCTATTGCGTTTAAGATTTATCAGGGTAGGGAATTAAAATATGATTATGATGTTGAAACAGTATTTACTACTAAGTGGGAACTAAACGAAGAGTAATGTTTAATTTGACTTAAGTTAAAAAAGATAGTAAAATACTTTTAGATTTCTTAAAGAAAGACGAGTAATATATCGTGAAGATTTAAAGAGATAAGCTAGTTGGTGGGAATGCTTAATTGGATGATATACGAAGAACAGCTTTCATGTATTTAAGAACGCAGTTATTGCGATAAAATAAGATTTGAGAGTACCTAGGTAAAGTAAGGTGGCACCGCGCTATTTGGCGTCCTTACAATACTTAGGTCTTTTTTTGTTATAAGGAGGAGATAATATGATAGTAAAACCCAAGGGAACTCATGATTTATATGGCGAAGAAGTAAAGTATTGGCAATATGTATCTAGAGTCGTTGATGAAGTCATGGAACGTTATAACTATGGTTTTATTAGAACACCTATATTTGAAAGTACGGAGTTATTCCATAGAGGTGTTGGAGATACAACAGATATTGTTAGTAAAGAAACATATGACTTTGTAGATCGTGGTGAAAGATCAATGACACTAAGACCAGAAGGTACTGCAGGTGTTGTTAGAAGTTTTATTGAAAATAAGATGTATGGGGATCCTACACAACCAGTGAAGTTATACTATAATGGTACGATGTATCGTTATGAAAGACCACAATCTGGTAGAGATAGAGAACTTACTCAATTTGGTGTTGAAGTTCTTGGTAGTAGTGATCCAGCTATTGATGCTGAAGTAATTAGTTTAGCAGTAAATATCTTTAAACTTTTAGGGCTTAAAGGTGTTAAAGTAAAAGTTAATAGTTTAGGAGATACTGAGTCTAGAGAAAACTATAGAGAAGCATTAGTTAAGTATTTTAAACCACATATTAAGGATTTATGTGAAGATTGCCAAGAAAGACTTTTAAAGAATCCTTTACGTATCTTAGATTGCAAAGTAGATTGTGATTCAGATGTTTTAAAAAATGCACCAGTAATGTTAGATTATCTAAATGAAGAATCTAAAAATAGATTCGAAGATGTTCAAAACTATTTGGATGTTTTGGATATTGATTATGAAGTTGATCCTCGTATTGTTAGAGGTTTAGATTATTATTCTCATACAGTATTTGAAATCGAAGCTACTGTTAAAGATTTTGGTGCTAATAAAGTATTAGCTGGTGGCGGAAGATACGATACAATGGTATCTAATCTAGGAGGACCGGATACTCCTGGTATTGGATTTGCTTGTGGGCTAGGTAGACTAGTAATGGCTTTACAAAAAGAAGAAGTTAATCTACCTATAAATAAAGAGTTAGATGCATTTATTTTATATTGTGCAGAGACTGAAAAAGAATATGCAATGGCATTATGCCAAGACTTAAGAATGAATGGTTTAAGAGTTGAGACTGAATACATGGGTAGAGGTTTAAAAGGTCAATTTAAACAAGCAGATAGATTAAATGCAAAATATTTAGTTATTTTAAATGATGAAGATTTAGTAGGAGGCGAAATACAGGTTAAAGATAATCATACTAAAGAGATTACAATGGTTAAAGAAGCTGAAATAGATGATTATTTGGATATGAACTGTAGATAATATGGATTTAAGAGAGTTATTTAATAATGTTAAAATTGGTGAAAATGTTAAAGTTCAAGGATGGATTAAGAATCATCGTAAACAAAAAGAATTTGGTTTTATAGATTTTAGCGATGGAACTGATTTTAGACATTTACAAATTGTATATGATAATAAAATGAAAAATTTTGAAGAAATTCAAAAGATGTTAGTTGGATGTGCTATTGAGGTTGAAGGAAAAATAGTTGAGTCTGAAGGTAATCAAGATTTTGAATTAAAAGCTGAAAAAGTTACTTTAATGGGTGATTGCCCTGCAGATTATCCTATTCAACCTAAAAGACATACTAGAGAGTTCTTGAGAGAAGTTGCTTACTTAAGACCTAGAACTAATTTATTCCAAGCAGTATTTAAGATTCGTAGTGTTGCTGCACAAGCTATTCATAATTATTTTCAAAATAATAATTATGTTTATGTACATACACCACTTATTACTACTGCTGATTGCGAAGGGTCAGATCAAATGTTTAAGATTACAACACTTGATATTGATAATTTAAAGGGTAAGGTAGATTGGTCAAAAGATTTATTCGGCAAGAAGGCTTTTGTAACTGGTAGTGGTCAATTACATGGCGAAGCTTTCGCAATGGCATTTAAGAAGATATATACATTTGGACCTACTTTTAGAACTGAAAATTCTAATACTAAGACACATGCTAACGAATTCTGGATGATTGAACCAGAAATAGCATTCTGTGACTTAAATGGTTTAATGGATATTGAAGAAGAAATGCTTAAATATGTGGTTAATTATGTTTTAGATAATTGTAGTGAAGAAATTAATTTCTGCGACAAGTTCGTAGAAAAAGGTTTGAAAGATAAATTAACTAAACTAGTTAATAGTGATTTTACTAGAATTACACATAAAGAAGCAGTTGATATTTTAAATAATTCTGGAGTTAAATGGGAATTTACTCCATCATATGAAGATGATATTGCAAAAGAACATGAAAAATATATTACTGAGCACTTTAATGGACCGGTATTTATTACTAACTGGCCAAAAGATATTAAAGCTTGGTATATGAAATTAAATGATGATAATAAAACAGTTGCTGCCGTTGACCTAGAAGTACCTGGTGCTGGTGAGTTAATGGGTGGCTCACAACGTGAAGAAAACTATGATAAGTTAATGGAACGTTGTCGCGAATTAAACGTAGATACAGAAACCGTAGATTGGTTCTGTAATTTGAGAAGATTTGGAGGTTGTTATCACGCTGGATTTGGTATGGGATTTGAACGTTTAGTTATTTATTTAACTGGAGTAGAAAACATTAGAGATGTTATTCCTTTCCCAAGAACACCTGGCAATTGCGACTACTAATATCTTCTAAATAGAAGAGGGTGTTTAAAATGAAGAAAAATATATATAGAACGCATCATATTGTTGATATTGATGCAAGTTTAATTGGTGAAGAAATTACTGTATCCGGGTGGGTACAAACAATAAGAGATCATGGAGGTGTTTTATTCCTTGATCTAAGAGATAATACAGAAGTGTTACAAGCAGTATCAAATGATGATGAGTTATTCGCTCATTTAGCTAAAGAATCAGTAATTAGATTAACTGGTAAAATAAGAAAAAGAAGTGAAGATACTTACAACCCTAAACTTCGTACTGGTGAGGTTGAAATGTTAGTATCGGAAATGGAAGTATTAAGTCCTTCAGAACATGAATTACCATTTGTTATTCAAAGTAGTAAAGAGTCTTCAGAAGACACAAGACTTAAGTATCGTTATTTAGATATGCGTAATGCAAAAGTAATGGATAATATGAAACTAAGAAGTGATGTATTACATTTCTTAAGAAATAAAATGTATGATTTAGGATTTATGGAAGTTCAAACACCAATTTTAACTGCATCAAGTCCAGAAGGAGCTAGAGACTTTGTTGTTCCTTCAAGAAACTTTAAAGGCAAGTTCTATGCTTTACCACAAGCACCGCAAATTTATAAAGAATTATTAATGTGTGGTGGGGTAGAGAAATATTTTCAAATAGCACCTTGTTTTAGAGATGAAGATGCGCGTGCTGATAGAACTTTAGAATTTTATCAATTAGATATGGAAATGAGTTATGTTACTGAAGAAGAAGTTCTAGAGATTGGTGAAGACATATTCTATGATGTATTTACTAGATTTAGTGATAAGAAAGTAAGTAGTAAACCTTTCAGAAGACTTTCTTATAAAGAAGCAATGGATAGTTATGGGACTGATAAACCAGATTTACGTAACCCATTAATTATTAAGGATGCTACTGATGTTCTTGCTGATACTACATTTGGTCCATTTAAGAAAAGTACAATTAAAGTTATTGTTGTAGATGGTATTGGAGATAAATCAAATAGTTGGTTTAATGAAGTGGTAGATTATGCTACTAGTATTGGAATGCCTGGTATTGGATATTTAACTTTAATGGAAGATGGATCTTTAAAGGGACCTATAGATAAATTTTTAAGTGATAAAGAAAGAAAAAGTCTAATTAAAGACTTTAAAATGAAGAAGAATAGTGTTATGTTCTTTATAGCCAACAAGTTAACCAAGTTAGCACAAAAATATGCTGGTTTAATTAGAGATGAACTAGGACGTAAGTTAGATTTAATTGATAAAGATAGTTTAGAGTTATGTATTGTTAAAGATTTCCCTTTATTCGAATGGGATTTAGAAAAGCGTAAATGGGAATTCTGTCATAACCCATTTAGTCTTCCACAATCTGACTATGATTTAGACCATTTAGAGGATGTTTTAGCATATCAATATGATTTTGTATGTAATGGTAATGAAATGGCTTCTGGAGCGATTAGAAACCATGATTTAGATAGTTTAGCTAAAGGTTTTTCTGTAGTTGGATATTCTAGAGAAGAAGTAGAAGAAAGATTTAAATCAATCTTTACAGCATTTAAATATGGATGCCCTCCACATGGTGGTATGGCTCCTGGTATTGATAGAATTTTAATGCTTATTAAAGATGAACCTAACTTAAGAGAAGTTCAAGCCTTCCCAACAAGTGCATCAGGCGCTGATCAAATGATGGGAAGTCCATCTGAATTAACTAGACAACAACTAAAAGAATTAGGTATTAAAATAGAGGTGAAATAATGGGAAAGTTTACTAAAGAAATGGTAGATGACTATGCTGATAAGTTACTTATTGGTTTAACACCAGAAGAAAACAAAATGGTATTAGATGAATTTGATATTATTGATCATAATATTGATTTAATTAATGAAATACCTGGCATAGAAAAAGTAGAACCAATGACTCATTGTCTTGATGATTTTACTTGTGAATTAAGAGAAGATGAAGTAGAAGAAAGTGTTCCTATTGAAGATTTGTTACGTAATAGTGATGATACAGAAGATAGAGAAATTGTTGTACCTCGTGTTGTAGGAGGTGAAGAATAATGTCTTATATGGATAAAAGTATTACTGAATTACATGAACTTTTGGTAAGTGGCAAAGTAACTAGTGATGAATTAGTAAAAGAAGCGATAGAAAAGAGTCATGAAGTTCAAGATAAATGTAATGCATTTGTTACAATTTTGGATGATGCTAAAGGAACAAAAGTTACTGATAGTTTACTATCTGGTATTCCTTACGGATTAAAAGATAATTATAGTACTAAGGATGTTTTAAGTACTGGATCATCTAATACGTTAAAAGATTATGTTCCATTCTTTGATGCTACTGCTGTAGAAAACTTAACTAAAGCTGGTGCAGTATATGTTAATAAAACAGCAATGGATGAGTTTGGTATGGGCGGTACTGGTACTACTGGACATACAGGAGTACAAAGAAACCCTTGGGATGTCACTCGAATGTGTTCAGGTTCTTCATCTGGATCAGCTGCTGCTGTAGCTTCAGGAGTATATCCTTATGCTACTGGTTCAGATACAGGAGATTCAATTAGAAAACCAGCTGCCTATTGTGGTATTGTTGGTTATAAACCTACTTATGGAATGATTTCTAGATATGGATTATTTGCTTTTGCATCTAGTTTAGATACTTTAGGAGCTTTAACTCGTAATGTTTTGGATGCTGCAATTGTAGTAGATGCGATGAAAGGTATTGATCCTCATGATATGACTAGTTGGGATTCTAAAGATATCCATTTAGCGGATTCATTAGATGGAAAAGTTAAAGGAAAAAAACTATGTTATATTAAAGAAATTGTTGATAAAGATAGATATAAAGGTAAAGAATTATTAGAACATTTAGATAATTTCTATAAAACAGTAGATAAATGTAAAGAATTAGGAATGACAGTTGATGAAGTATCAGTTGATGATAAGTTACTTCAAGCACTAGCAAGTGTTTATGTAGTTATCTCTTGTGCTGAAGCTACTTCAAATATGTCTAACTTAACAGGAATTATCTTTGGACCTCGTGGTGAAGGGGATAATTATATTAGTATGATGAAAGACCATCGTACTAAAGGATTTAGTCCTTTAATTAAACGTCGTTTCATTATTGGTTCGTATGTACTACAAAAAGAAAATCAAGAAAGATATTTTAGAAATGCTCAAAGAGTTAGAAGATTATTAGTAGATAGATGGAAAGAAATATTTAAAGATTATGATGCAGTTATCTTACCAGTTGGTACAGGACCTGCAAAACACTTAGATGGTTCTTTGGATATCTTAGATGATAATACTTCAGCATTAGAAGAACATTTACAAATTGGAAACTTTGGTGGCTTCCCATCAATTACAATTCCTAATGGTTTTGTAAGTGATTTACCAGTTGGTGTTAATATTACTGGTAATTGCTATGATGATTGCAATGTCTTAAATATTGCATATGCACTTGAGAGTGCAATGGATTATAAAAATCAAATAGCTAAGGAGGTACGTCATGACTAAGTATTTAGCTAAAATTGGATTAGAAATGCACTGTGAAATGAGTGAAACTAATTCTAAGGTATTTAGTGCTGCTAGAAATGAATATTCAGAAATTCCTAACAGTAATGTAAGACCTCTTGATATGGCCTTCCCTGGTACTTTACCAGTATTAAATAAGGAATGTTTGAGACTTTCTTTGATGGCTAGTATGATATTAAACTGTCGTCAACCAGAATATATGTATTTTGAAAGAAAGAACTATTATTATCCAGATATGCCTAAGAACTTCCAAATTACACAAAACCCTCCAGAGGATTGTGTTGGAATGGGTGGATATGTAGATGTTGAAAGAAATGATGGAGAGAAATTTAGAGTTGGTATTGATAATATCCACTTAGAAGAAGATGCTGCATCATTAGATCACTTCTATGCTACATCAAATATTGATTACAACAGAGCAGGTGTGCCATTACTAGAATTAGTAACTAAACCTGATATTCATAGCGCTGATGAAGCGGTTGCTTTCTTAGAGCACATGAGAAGTGTATATCAATATGCAGGCATTTCTGAAGCTGATAGTAAAAAAGGTCAAATTAGATGTGATGTTAACGTATCTATTATGGATGCATCACTTGATGAGGATGATCCAGCTAACTGGGGTACTAAGGTTGAAGTTAAAAATGTTAACTCATTTGGTGGCGTAAGAGATGCTATTAATTATGAGATTGAGCGTCAAACTGAAGCTAAAGAAAATGGTACTTATGATACAGTTATAGAACAAGAAACTCGTAGATGGGATGAAGATTCTCAAACTACTATCCATATGCGTAGTAAAGTAGATGCTATTGATTATAAATATTTTGTTGAACCTAATATTCCTAAAATTAAACTTGAGAAGAAATGGTTAGATGAAATTAGAAAATCTATTCCTGCTTTAGCAATGGATCGTAAGAAAAAATATGTTGAAGAATTTAGTTTAAGTAATTACGACGCTGGTGTTTTAGTTAAAGAAAAAGCAGTATCTGATTATTTTGAGAAATGTGTAGAAATTGGAATAGATCCTAAGGTTGCAAGTAACTGGGTTACTGTTAATATAGTAGGTGAGTTAAATAAAGAAGGTATCACTATCGATGAATTCTATTTAACTCCGGAAATGTTAAAACAAATTATTGAAGGAATTAATAGTGGTATGTTATCTTCTAAACAAGCTAAAGAAGTATTTAGTAAAGCTTTAGAGGAGAAAAAAGAACCTAAGAACTTTATTTCTAAAGATAATGCTCAAATTAGTGATGAAGGTGAATTAACTACTTTAATCGTTAAGATTTTAGATGAAAATCCATCACAAATTGAACTTTATAAAGGTGGTCGTGATAATTTATTTGATTACTTTGTTGGTCAAGTTATGAAGAACACTAGAGGTAAAGCAAATCCAGTAATGACCAAAGAAATACTACATAAAGAATTAGACAAGAGATAATCTTGTCTTTTTATTTGACATACTAAACTAAAAACACTTGTATCTAGCATTAAGATGTTTTATAATATTTTTAGAATAGGAGTGTGCAAAATGGCAAAACTAACTGGAAAATATCTTGATGGTACAAGTAAAATTGAGAAGAAAACATTTAATGGACCTTTTGACGGTGATGGTTATATTTTTGATGGACAAAAAACTATTAATTGTATGACTACTATGAAGAAAGAGTTAACTAATATTTATAATGAATATAAAGAAATTAGTGAACTTTATAAGAAGGCATTAAAATGTACTTCTACTGGCAAGAAAATGGATACAAAGGATGGAATTGGTAAATCAATTAAAAAGTATGCAGATAGAGCTAAGAAAAGACTTGAGTATATTAATACTAGAAAGAAACAATTAACTGATACTATTTCTAATATTGAATGGACTATGTCTTATATCGAAGCTCAAAACAAACAAACTATGAATGCTGGAGCTAGCGCTGTTGATAGTGCTGACGAAACAGACGGTTAATTAGGAGGGAATTAGATATGGCTACTAATATAAGTTATAAAAAACTAGATCAAGTTTGTGATCAAATTGATGCTAGATTAAAAAGTTTAAAAGCTGCAAATGGTAGATTAGATGATGCTACTTGCGCTTTATATGAAGTTTTACAACATAAACCATCTTTAAGTATGTATTCTAAATTTGCTTCTCATATTGACAGAAATTACTTCTGGGCTAAAAAATTTGCTAGTTTAAATAGAGACGTTGAAGCTTTAAGAAGATTTAAATAGGTTAATAATTTATGAATGAAAACATTGAATCTTTAGAGACTCCAGTACCTGTTAATCCTGGTATTGAGGCAGTCAAAGAAGGTGTTGCTCCTTCAGGCCCTGTTGATATTCAAGCTTTATTAGGTAAAGCTTTGAGTAGTTTTGACGGAGTAGATGAAGAAGAAGAGCACGATGAAGAAGAAGTTTATTATCCTGAAGAAGAAGATAATGAAAATGTGATAAGCGATTTTTCTGTCGATGGTGACGTTGACGTAGGAAACTTATTTGACGAAATTTAGACATAATTATTTATGTCTTTTTTTATTGCTTTTAATGTGGTATCATAATATATGAAAGAATAGAAGATAGGTGTGGTCTGAGTGAAATTATTTTTAGCTGATTTTAAGAAAACACATTCATTCGATTTACCCAATAAAGTAACTGATAATTTTTATATTTTACAATTTGATTTATTCTATAATGATAATCTTTATAATAAGGATTTAACTTTAAAATATAATGATGATGGTATTTTTATTGAAAGTAATGAAGTTTTTAAGATAGTATTTGATGGTAAAGAAGTACCTAGTTTACAATTAAAAGAAAACACTATTTTCTTTATTCTTTTTGGTGATATTTTAGAATATTTCCCTGTTTATGTTTTACCTAGTTTAACTAAATATTTACCTTTAAATATTGGTCATTTAAACAAAGTCGTTATAGGTAATAATAAAGATGCTAATATTAAGTTTTCTGCTCCTAATGAATCAATTATATCTTTAAATAGAGTAGAAAATTCTTGGTATTTATATGAGGAAAATGTTGGTCAATTTGGCTGTTACTTGAATAATTTTGTATCAAATAATTCTGAGTTACGTGTAGGAGATGTTATCTTCTTTTATGGCGTTAAAATAATATTTATGGGTACTTATGTTTTAGTTTATAATTTCTTATATACTTTCTCTTATTCTAATGTTACGGAGATATCATTACATAATGAAAATTACAAGGTTGCTTTTACACCAGTTAATGAAACCTCAAAGAATGTTAGTTTATATAATGAAAGTCAATTATTTACTCATAAACCACGTGTTAAGAATTCTATTAAAAAAGCTCAAATAAAATTTGAAGAACCACCTGCTAAAGTTATTTCACAAAAAGTTCCTGCTATTTTCTCTTTAGGATCTTCTTCTGTTATGATGGTTACTTCTGGTATGAGTCTTATTGGTGCTTTTAGAAATCATTCTAATGGTACTTTAGATACTTTTGGCTTTATTACAGAGATTGTTGGGTTTGGGGCGATGTTTATTGCCAGCTTGTTTATTCCAATGCTAATGAATAAATGGGAAAAGATCTCTGAGCAAAAAAATGAAAAGAAAAGGGTTTTAAAATATACTTCTTATTTGGAAGAAAAGGGTAGAGAAATTGAGAGTACTATTAGTTCTCAAGAAGATATATTAAGACTTCAATATGTTGATTATGAGCATATTCAGTCATGTATAATGGAAAAAAGTCCAGAATTATGGAGCAGAGATATTATTGATGATGATTTCTTGGATGTTGTAGTTGGTGTTGGTGATATTCCTGCTGATATAGAAATAACTGGTATTTCTGATTCATTTTCTATTGATGATGATGCTGTAAGAAAAACAGCTGTTGAGATATCTAATGGTAATTATTTCTTAAAGAAAGTACCTGTTGTATATTCTATTGCTAAGAATAAAGTTATGCCATGTATTATTTTTATTAAAGATTTTTATGATTATGTTAAATCTATTATGTTACAGATTATTTATTATCATAGTGCTAAAGATTTAAAGATAGTTGTTGTAACTAATGAATATAACGAAAAGCAATGGGATTATTTAAGTATGACTGCTTATACTTGGGATAATAATTATGAAAATAGATTCTTTTCGACTTCTGAAAATGATTTACAACAAATATCAATGTTATTAGAAAAAGAATATGAAACAAGAGTAAATGCACAAAAAAACGATAAAAATGTTCTTTATAATGAGCATTATTTGATTGTTTCTGATGATTATAAAATGTTAAAGAATTTATCTATTGTAGAAAAGATTCTTGAATCTAATGAAAACTATGGATTCTCTGTAATGATATTTGAAAATAGTTTTAGTAATTTACCAAGTCGTTTTGCTAATATGGTTAGTGTATTTGATGGTGAATCTTCTATCGTTAATAAGAACGATATGTCTGAAGAAAGAATTACTTTTGAACCTTTATATGTTAAGAATTTAGATATTGATAAGTATTCTAAGGAAATTGCTAGTATTCCGGTTACTTTAAAGAATGGTGATACAGATATTCCTTCAAGTTTATCTTTCTTAGATATGTTTAAAGTTGGTAATATTGAACAATTAAATATCTTACAAAACTGGAGTAATAATAATCCAACTATTAGTTTAAAAACAATTATTGGTATTAAACAAAATGGTAAACAAGTTGATTTGGATTTACATGAAAAAGCTCATGGACCTCATGGTTTAATTGCCGGTTCTACTGGTTCAGGTAAATCAGAGTTTATTATTACATTTATTTTAAGTATGGCAATTAATTATCATCCATATGAAGTTCAATTTGTTTTGATTGACTATAAAGGTGGAGGTTTAGCAGGTGCTTTTGAAAATAAAGATACTGGTGTTAAATTACCACACTTAGTTGGTACTATTACTAACTTAGATAAATCAGAAATGAATAGAAGTTTAGTTTCTATTAAGAGTGAGTTACAAAGAAGACAAAAGATCTTTAATGAAACAAGAGATAAGTTAGAAGAAGGAACTGTTGATATTTACAAATATCAGAGATTCTATCGTGAAGGAAAAGTTAGTTTCCCATTGTCTCACTTGTTTATTATTTCCGATGAGTTCGCCGAATTGAAACAACAACAACCGGAATTTATGGATGAATTAGTTTCTGCTGCTCGTATTGGTCGTTCTTTAGGTATCCATTTAATACTTGCAACACAAAAACCAGCTGGTGTAGTTGATGATCAAATTTGGTCAAACTCTAGATTTAAGATTTCTTTAAAGGTTCAAAGTGAAGAAGATAGTTTAGAATTGTTAAAGAGGCCAGATGCAGCTTATATTAAAGAAGCTGGACGTTTCTATTTACAAGTTGGAACTAATGAAATTTGGGAAATGGGACAATCCGGATGGAGTGGAGCTAAATATATTCCTTCATTGTCTTTAAAGAAAAATTATAATGATGATATTATTTTCTTATCTAATACTGGTAATTATATTAAAGTAGTTAATGATGAAGTTAAAAAAGAAGAACAACAAGATATGGGTGATCAATTAACTAATATAGTTAAGTATTTGGATAATTTAGGAGAACGTGAAAAGATTGCTACTAATAAGTTGTGGCTAGATAATGTTCCTAATATTATTGTTTATCAAGATATAGTTAATAAATATCAATATAAAGCTGAAAAATATATTATTAATCCTTTGATTGGCGAGTATGACGATCCTTCTAATCAAAAACAAAGTTTTGTTACTTTACCATTACATAAAGGTGGTAATACTTGGATAGTTGGTTCGACTGGTAGTGGTAAAACAACTTTACTTACTACAATGATTTATTCAATTATTTCTAATCATCCTTCAAGTGAAGTAAATATTTATATTCTTGATTTAGCTGGTGAGAAATTAAAGATATTCCAAAAAGCGCCACAAATTGGTGATGTATTAACTTCACAAGATGCTGATAAAATTAAGTTCTTATTCTATTTATTAAAAGACGAAAGAGATAAGAGAATTAATTATTATACTAAAAATGGTGGTGATTTTACTAAAGATATTTTAGATGGACAAGGTCATTTCCCTAGTATTGTTGTCATTATTAATGATATTAGTATTTTCAATGAAATGTATGAAGATCTATATGATACTGAATTTGCTTCATTTACTAGAAATTGTACTAAAGTAGGTATTTACTTTATTATTACATCTAATGTATCTAGTGGTTTAGGATATGTTGTTGAAAATAACTTTAATAATAGAATTGTGTTACAAATGAATGATGAAAGTGAATATTCTGATATATTTACGAATCCACCAATTCCTTCTAATAATCCTGGTAGAGGTCTTATTCAAATTGATGATGTATATCAATTCCAAGTTGCTTTACCATTTGAAGAAGATCTTATTGAGAAAAAATTGGCAATTGTTGTTAATGAGTTAGATAAAGCTTTAATTGAACAAGCTAGAAGAATTCCTGTTATTCCTGATGAGATTAGGGTAGAGGAATTAGCACCTAAGATTAGTAAATTAGATGCTGTTCCTTTAGGTGTAAATGTTAAAACAGCTCAATATGGTTTCTTTAACTTTAATAATATTGTTAATGTTATTACTACTAGAAGTATTGATGTTACAAAAACATTCTTCTCTAAGTTCTCTAAGATATTAAGTTATTTAAAGAACGAAAACATTATTGTTTTGAATTGTTTTACTGATTATGATTTTACTGTTCCAGAAAAAGTTAAATATTTTAATACTGGATTTAATAAGCTAATTAGTACTTTTGCTGAAAATATTGATAAATGTATTGCTACACCTAAGGAAGTTAGTTTTGTAGTTGTAATTATTGGTTATATGGAATTACAAAAACATTTACTAGAGAAGAAAGAAGAAGATGAAGATACCGTTACAGTAGATGATATCTTATTGAAAGCTAAAGAAATTAATAATTTCAAATTCATATTATATGATATTGAAAGTAATATGCGTGACTTTGAAAAGAGCCCTGCTTATGACTTGTTTAAGAAGAATACTGGTTTATGGATAGGTAAAGATTTTGATGATCAAAGCTTGTTTGAAACCAATTCATCTTACTATGATATGAGTTTAAGTAAAAATAATATTGTTATTGTTTCTAATGGCAATGTTGAAGTAATTAAGTATTAGGAGTGATGTAAATGAACGATAAAGTTAATGTTATTTTAATTGTTCCTGAAATAGAAGGAGAGTTTAATCTTTTGTTGCCGATTAATAAAAAGATTGGTTCAATTATTAATCTTCTTAGTAAAGCTATAAATGAAAAAACTAATGGGGTTTTTCCATTAGAGAATAATAAACTTTATAATTCAGAAACAATTACACCATATCCTACAGATGTTTTACTATTTAACACTAATATTAGAAATGGTAGTAGATTGATATTATTTTCAAATGATTATTAATTAAAAAGAAAAGATGTTTTAGACATCTTTTTTTACTTTACATTTTTTAAAATATATTGTTTTTCTATATTGACTTAGTTGGTAGTATGTTGTATATTTATGATGTCAGTATAGTACTGATAGGCATTAAATCTTATCGATTTTTTAATCAAGAAAGATTACGGTTGATGATAAAAAAGATTTAATGACAATTGAAACAGACAGTAAGCGTGCTTCTTGTTCGCGTATTATTCTGATTATATTAGAGTAATACATAGTTTAGGGCATAATCATCCCCAAGTGATGCGCATCGTCTACTTTTATGGTAGGGACACAAAACATATTTTGGGGCACGCTGAATGGAGAGACGGACTCAGATTTAACAAACGCGATCTGGATTATTAAATATAGCTAGTTAATAATTTCAGGTGAGAAAAATTATTTTTTTAGCAAGGAGTGATTATCCTTGTTTTTTTGTTGCTTTATTTACTTTTTTATTTGTTATTTTATTAATTTATGATAAAATGATATTGTATATAATAAGAGGTGTTGGTTATGTTTGGAAAGATTAAATTTATTTCAGGCAACGTTGCTCACGTAGAAACTACTGCTTCAGCAGAAGAATTAGGAGATTTAATGAATATTCACGTAGTATTTGAAGCTCCAAATCAATTGATACTAGGAGAAGTTGAAGAAGTTAATACAGAAGTAATTAAGATTAGATTCTTAGGAGAATTCCATGATGGTAGATATACTACTGGTGTTATTCGTAAGCCGGTTTTATCTTCTAAGATTAGAACAATAAATGATCAAGAATTAAAAGCTATAGTTGGTGTATATGATGAAACTACTTTCTTATTAGGAAAGAGTTCTATTTATACTGATTATAATGTATGTGCTGATATTAATAACTTATTTGCTAATCATATGGCTGTATTTGGTAATACTGGTTCTGGTAAATCTTGTGGTGTTGCTAGAATAGTACAAAATATTTTTAGTAATCCTAAGTTAGTTTCTTATAATGCAAACATCTTTATTTTCGATGCTTATGGTGAGTATAAAACAGCATTTAGTTCTTTAAATAAATTAAATCCAAACTATAGTTATAAGTTTATTACAACTAACGTTCAAGAACCTACAGATTATGAAATGAAGATTCCTTTCCATTTATTGACTTTAGATGACTTAATAGTTATGTTACAAGCTGATAAGCATAGTCAAATACCTATTTTGGAAAGAGCTTTAAAATTAACTAGAATCTTCTCAAAGAACGATGAAACTGCTATTAAATATAAAGATCACTTAATTGCTAAAGCTTTGATAGCTATACTTTATAGTAATCAAATTACAGCAAGTAAGAAAAATGAAATATTCCAAGTTTTGGAAGTTTGTCATACTGATAATTTCAATTTCGGTAGTACTATTCAAGGCTTAGGATATACAAGAACATTGTCTGAATGTTTTGAAATTGATAGTAATGGTAATTTCGGTGAGTCGGTTTTAATTACTGAGTATATTTTAAATCATATTGATGAAGAATTAGAGATGACTGAAGAACCACAAAATGCTTTCTATAGTATGAGAGATTTTGCTGCTGGTCTAGAATTTACTTTGATTTCTGAAGGTTTCCAAAATAATGAACAATTATATGATGACTCAATGTTATTAAAAGTTAGATTAAATTCTATTATTAATAGTAGAATTGCTGAGATATATAAATGTGATCAATATGTTAGTGTTGAAACATATATTGCTTCTTTAGTAGCTGTAGGAAATAAAAAAGCTCAAGTTATTAATATGAATTTAGAAGACATTGATGATACTCAAGCTAAGATTATTGTTAAGATATGTGCAAGATTATTCTTTGAGTTCTGTAAAACTAGAAAACAAAGAGCACAAATTCCTTTCCATCTATTCTTAGAAGAGGCCCATAGATATGTTACTAAAGATGCTGACGTATTCTTAATAGGTTATAACATCTTCGACCGTATCGCTAAGGAAGGTCGTAAATATGGTGTTTTAATGAATATTATTTCACAACGTCCGGTTGAAATATCAGAGACAGTTATAGCTCAAACTTCAAACTTCTTAATATTTAAAATGACACACCCTAAAGATATCGAATATATTAGAACAATGTTACCTAATATTTCAGAAGACGTTATTGAAAAGCAAAAGACTTTACAACCAGGAAACTGTGTAGGATTTGGTCAAGCATTTAAGTTACCAATGGTAATTAAGATGGAAATGCCTAATCCAGCTCCTAATAGTAATTCTTGTGATGTAAATAATTGTTGGAAGATTCAAGGTAATGGAGCAGCTAATAATTCAGGTGGAAATAATGGTGGAGGAACTCCTGTTCAACAACCTCAATTACAGGTACAAAGCCCTGCGCCACAACAACCAGTTCCTGAAGCTCCAGCACAACCTGTTCAACCTTCTTTTGCACCACCAATTAGTTAAGATGTGTAAACAAAATGGATAATCACTAGTATTATCCATTTTTAAGTGCTATAATTAAATTACCAAGGATAACCATTTACTTTTCATAAAAACCCAGTAAGTGATTAATTGGGAATCTAATTGGTTTATTGTGTTGAAGACCTTGCCCTTTATAGGGAGATTTATTCATCAAGTAGGGATCCTAAGATAAATCATGTGATACCCACCTGTGAGTAGCAGGTTTTTTATCACTAGTAAGTGCCCCTTGGTTTTTTAATGTTTTAAAATGGTGATGTTTATGTTAGAACGTTTAGAACTATTATTTAATGATGAAGAGGTATCTAGATTTGCTAATGCTAGTATTTTGTTAGTTGGTTTAGGTGGAGTAGGTGGTGCTTGTTTTGAAGCACTAGTTAGAATGGGATTAAGAAATATTACAATTATTGATAAGGATTGTTTCGATGAAAGTAATTTAAATCGTCAATTATTGAGTAATATTAATAATATAGGTCATTCTAAGGTAAATGAAGCCGTTTTAAGAGCTAAATCAATAAATCCTGATATCTTTATAGAAAAATATGAAATGTTTCTAGATGCGTCTAATTTAAAGGATATTGAGGTGTCTAAATTTGATTATGTTATTGATTGCTGTGATACAGTAACAACTAAAGTATTATTAATTATAGAATGTATTAAAAATAATGTTAAAGTTATTAGTTGTATGGGGACAGGTAATAGGGTAGATCCTACTAAGTTAGAAATAATGGATATTAGAAAAACTAGTTATGATCCATTAGCTAAGATTATGAGAAAATTACTAAGAGAAAATGGTATAAATAAGAAGGTTATGGTTCTGTGTAGTACAGAAAAACCTCTAAAAATTAGTTCTAGAACGGTTGGTTCTACGGCTTTTGTACCAAATTCTGCTGGTTTTTGTATTGCGAGTTACGTATTTAATGATATAATTAATATGGGAAGTGATAATTATGGAAGAAAATGACAACTTAGAAAAAGTGGAAAAGATTATCGAAGATAGTCCGCTTAATAATCCTGATGTCACTTTTTGTGAAAATACAACATATTTAGAATTATTACTTGCTAATGCTAAAGATGATGAGGAAGCTCAACATATTAAAGAAACAATTAATGGATATTTAGATATAACAGATGAGTCTCAAAAAGAGGAATCATCTGAAGAAGACGAAGAGGAAGAATAAAAAAGATGTAAGTTTTACTTACATCTTATTTTTTGTTTATTAAGAATTCTGCTAGTAGATGAGGATCTTGATCTTTCATAATAATATTATAGATAAGATTTACTACTGGCATTTTAATTTTTCTTTTTCTTACTAATTTATAAATACTTTTTAAAGTATAATAACCTTCAACAGTAGTATTTTTTAAATATTCTTCTTTTTCTTCTTTAGATGCTCCAGATCCTACTACACGACCAAATGAGAAGTTTCTTGATTTAGTACTTGTACAAGTTAAAAGTAAATCACCAACTCCTGCATATGATAGGATTGTTTTTGGTCTTCCGCCTAGAGCTCCAATTAGCCATTTAATATCATGGATTGATTCAGTAATTAAGAAACATTGAGTTGATTCTGGATATCCCATACCGTCTAACATACCTGCCGCTAAAGCTATTACGTTTTTGATTGAACCACAGATTTGAACGCCAATTACATCTGATGATTCTCTTAACTTAACTGTATCGCTTTGTAGGGCTTTTTTAACAATTTTTCTTGCTGCTTTAGAGTGAGAAGCAATTGTTAATGCTACTGGATTATTATTTACCATATCGATGGCAAATGAACCACCTGAGATATTACATATCTTTTTAGTTTTTAATTTTTCTTTAGCGATATTACTTAGGAATTCGCAACTATTGTTTTCAATACCTTTTGAAGCAATGCATACTACTTGATTTTTCTTTAAGTAAGGTTTGATTCCGTCGCAGATACTTCCTACGAAGTGTGCTGTAGACATAATAAAGATTATATCGCGGTCTTTAACTGCTTCTTCATATGAATCAGTTAATCTGATTTTTTCTGGGCAAGTGATGCCTGGAATTATGTCTTTAATACATCCGTCTTCCTTATATTTTGCTAATTTGTCTTTGGATTCACTCCACATTATGATGTCATCATTATTTTTAGCTAACATCATGGCCATGGCTATACCATAAGCACCAGTTCCTATTAAACTTATTTTCATTTTTTGTTTCCTTTCATTTCATTGTGTAATTTATTTAAATTCTCTTCATATTTATTGTTTCTAGGATGATAATAAACTCTGTCTTTTATGTTGTCTGGTAAGTATTGTTGTTCTACCCAGGAATTAGGGTAGTTATGCGGATACTTATATAATGGAGAATTTGTTTTAATGTGGGCTGGTAAATTACCAGTTGTTCCGTTTTCGATATCTGCTAAAGCTTCATCAATAGCACAAATGCCACTATTACTTTTTGGACTTAATGCCATTTCAGTTACTAAAGTTCCAAGAGGAATTCTTGCTTCTGGAAGTCCCACTAATTCTGCAGCATGGATTGCTGCCATTACTTTAGGACCAATTGATGGATTAGCAAGTCCTATATCTTCATAAGCTATTACACTTAATCTTCTATAGATACTATCTAAATCACCTTCGTTTATTAGTCTTGCTAAGTAATGTAGCGATGCATTGACATCTGATCCTCTAATTGATTTTTGTAATCCAGATAGGACATCATAATGCCCATCTTCATTGGCATCGGAAAAGAAGATTGCTTTGGCATCAATTTTTTCTACTTCATCTAAAGTAACATGTTTGTTTTTAGAACCGTAATAGGCAACTTCTAGAAGATTAATAGCACTTCTTAAATCGCCGGATGATAATCTAGCAATCGTAGATTTAGCATTTTTATCTAATTTGATTCCTTTTAAACTTTTACAAGCTCTATCGATTCCATTTTCAATATCTTCTAATGTTAATTCTTTTAGTTCAAAGATTTGGCATCTACTTCTAATCGCTGGATTTATTTTATGATATGGATTTGAAGTAGTCATTCCAATTAAAATTATAAGTCCATTTTCAATGTAGGGTAGGAGTAGATCTTGTTTATCTTTATTTAGACGATGAATTTCGTCCATTATCAAGATCATTTCGCCTTCCATTTTGGCTTCTTCGATGACAATGTCAAAATCTTGTTTGTTATTTATTGTAGCATTTAACATTCGGTATGGTTTATTTATTTCGTTAGCTATAGCGATAGCTATTGAGGTTTTTCCAGTTCCTGGTTTACCATATAATATCATACTTACTAGGTGATTATTATTTACTAGATTTCTAATTATTTTATCAGGACCTACTAGGTGTTGTTGACCTATAATATCGTCTAGTTTTTTAGGTCTTAAGATATCTGCTAGAATTTCCATACGTATCACCTTTCAATATTATACCATGATATTTACTAATATTTATTTTTATTTTATACAATTGTTGCTTATTTAATGCTATAATTACAATGGAGTGTGGTATGATGGAAAGCCAAGTTGAAACTAAAGAAAAGAAAAAAGGAAATGGATTTTTAAAGTTTTTATTATTTATTATCTTAATTGGTATTGGTTTTGGTATTGGGTATTTTGTTCCTAAGATGGACTTTTTTAAGAAAGGTAATAACGAAACCAAAGAAGAATCTAAAAGTGAAGAAAGTAATACAGGTGAATATGTTAAACCAATCGCTAAGAGTGATTATAAGTTAATTAAGGAAGATAACCAAGAATTTGAATTGAATGATAAAAATCTTCGTTATGTTGCCTTTTACTATGAAAGCAAAGAAGTTAAAAATGGTATTGTAAAAGAAGTCTATATTGAAGGCAAGGAAGTTTTAAAATTATTTCATATTTCTGTAGACTTAGAAACAACTAAGGATAAGTATGTTGAAAAAGATATCAATGATTCTAAAAATAATATTAAATATTTAAAAGATGCAGTTAATAATGATAAGTATTTATTATATTATTATAGATCTGAATATCTTGTAGGACCTGAAGGTGATGAATGGCCAGGATATATGAATTCAGTTGCTGTAATTAATAATAATGGGGAAGTTCTATTTAATGAAAAGTATTATGATTCTGAATCCGTGACATATCTTTTATTAGATAGCAAAGAAGAAGTTTTGGATAGAAATACTTATGTATCTGATGAAGATAATGCTGCGGTACCAGATAAATATGCTGTTTATGCTGGTGATGGTACTGAAGATGGTAAGTTTGCTTCTGTAGAATTTAAATAAGATCACTTCTATGGTTTAGAATTTGATGATGATTGTAATGTTTATGACTATAAATATACGATTGAAAATGGTAAATTTAATAAGTCATTAATTAAGAAATATAATGCTGATGATGAGCATATAGATGGAGCTGGTGCTTCTTGTTAAGACTCTTTTGAGTCTTTTTTTATGCTATTTACTTTTAAGTGTTTTTAGATTATAATTCTAATAGTAGGGTGGTTGGAGTTATGGAGGAGTATTCACCTAGTACTTTAATAGTTAAATATTTAGATTATTTAGAGTTTGAGAGGAAACTCTCTAATAATACTTTAAAGAGTTATTCTAATGATTTAAAAGATTTTGATATGTACTTTGGTGGAGATTTACAAAATCTTTCTTTTTCTGATATTAAGAAGTATTTAGTAAGTCTTAGTAATGAAAGCGCTCGTACTGTATCTCATTATCTTACAGTTATTAATTCTTTTTATCAATTCTTAGTTAATGATGGAGTGATAAAGGAAAATCCTTGTAATAATATTCAAGCTCCTAAATTACCTAAAAAGTTACCTAATTATCTTACTGAAGATGAAATTGATAAGTTATTAGATGTTAAATTGGAAACAATGTATGATTATCGTAATAAAGCAATGCTCGAGTTGTTATATGCTACAGGATTGCGTATTACGGAATTAGTTAATCTAAAAATAACAGATGTTGATTTACATAATTGTTTTGTAAGAGTTTTTGGGAAAGGTAAAAAAGAAAGAATAGTACCTATTAGTGATATAGCTATTAAGTATTTAAGTATCTATATGAATGAATATAGAGATGAAATACTAGGATCTAGTATTTCTGATTACTTATTTATTTCTAACGCTAAAACTAATATATCAAGACAAGCATTCTTTAAGATCATAAAAAAGGAATGTAAGTTAAAAAGTATAAATAAGGATGTATCTCCACATGTTTTAAGACATTCATTTGCTACACATTTACTTAAGCATGGAGCTGATTTACGTGTTATTCAAGAATTATTAGGCCATGAAGATATATCTACAACACAAATTTATGCTCATTTAGTAAATGAAAAACTAAAAAGCGATTATGAGTATCATCCAAGGAATAAATATAATGGGGAGGATTAATATGAACGGTCAAATGAATTATCAAAATCAATATCCTGGTCAATATCCAAATCAGATGCCTCAACAACCAATGGCACCTCAACCAGCTAATCCTGAGAAGAAGAAAAAATTAATGAAAAAACTAAAATGGCTTGGTATATTCTTAGTTATTTTCATTGTTATGTTTTTTGGGAAGAGATATATAGATTTTATTACGTATAAGTATAAACCTGAAATAAATGCATCTTTAGATAAATATTATATGTCTTCTAATTCAGAAGATTTAAAACCAATTAGAGAATTATTGATTAAATATAAAGATAATGCTAAGCGAGTTACAGAAATGCAGAACTATTCTTACGAAAGAATAGGGGAGTGGTTCTTATATATCAATAAGAAGTATAAATGTGATAATGATAATTTTAACTCTTGTTTAGCTCAATTAGATGAATTTAAGTTATTGTTAGATAAATTAAATTTATTATATACAATTAAAGGTGGCGGATATTATATAATATCTCCAAATCAATATAAATCTTTAAAGAGTGAAGCTGAGAAAAAGATTAGTACATTGTCAGCTGTAGCAAGAAGTAGATCTTCTTATAAGAATCCTGAGAACAGTGAAACAATATATCAAGAAAGATGTTCTACTGCTATTTGTAAAGATACTTGTAGTAATGGTATTTGTAAGTGTACTTATTATATTAAAAAAGATAATGGTGCTAAAGAACCAAAAGAGATAGAATGTTACAAACCAGAAACTATTAAAGAAAGATAAAACCAATATATATTATTGGTTTTTTAATGGGGTAGTAATTTCTTCTCTAATTATAGGTTAACATAATATATATTATACGAAGTTAAATATTAAGGATTTATAAGCTATATTATTATATATTATATAGATCAAATTCTTTTATTATATATATCTTACTTCTCTTCTGATATATGTAATTTTTAAAATATAAATTTGTTAAAATTTTATTTATAAATTATTATTTTATAATTTATTATTGTCCACGAGTATTTATAAGATGATCAGTTCTATATCTCATGGAAAGTACCTATTTTGAAATAGGCATCGAGATATGAAAAGATGGACAACTTATCACCTCGTGGAATGATGTTTTTAGGCTTATTTGGAAACGAAATATAATTTAATGAATAATTAATCATTTGAGTCATTTTTTAGCGTCCGCGAGATATAAATAGATGATTAGTTCATCACCTCGATTCCAATTAGGAATTGAGTATTATTTAGGTGATTAGTTATTTATCTCGTTTCCAGATTAAAGTCCCCTATTTTTATAATTATAGATAGGGGACTTGTAATTTTTTTATATTTAATTATTTTTTTATACTTATTATTTTTTAGATTGGAAATGAGTCGATTAGTTGATTATTAAATAAATTCTCGATGCCTGTTTTGAAGACTGTTTAAGCCTTATATTAGCAGGTTTTGGTTAATTTAATATAATTAACTCCCCCTACTCTAAATTGATGTAATAGGGGATTAATATTTTAAAGTAAATATAATTTTAAAAAAAGAAAGGTTTTAAACCTTTCTTGATTGAATCTCAGCAATTTTTTCAAAGACATCAGCAGCATTAGATTCATTGATTTCTGTGAATCCTAATTCTTTAAGTGCTTGAATCTTAATTGTATTTAATTGTTGTGTACGAGATAATTTTTCTTCATTCTTTTGTTCGATTTCTTGAACGAATCTCTTATGTGATTCAGCTAGTTTAGAACGAGATGCTCCACCATTATTATATAATGTTAAAGCTGAGTATAAGATTCCTTCAAAAATGAATTGCTTATCTTCTTGAAATTTATATTCTTCTGGATTGGTAAATCCTGTTGTTTTACTCATATATCCAAAGATGTATTTTATTTCAGGAACATTATCTATTGATTGTAATAAATGATATAGGTAAAGAATAGCAAAATAGTTCTCGTCTTTTTTGTTTTCGTCACTTAGTTTTTCTTTTAATAAGTATGTAATATCACTTAATAGGATTTGAGAGTTTTTATCAAGTCCTTTTAGATCAAATCCTGTTTCCATATCAGATGTTGATTTAACTCCTTGATTTAAACGTCCTTCAACACTCATTAAGTAATCTGTTGTAACTTTTATTTCATCTATATCTTTACTATCTGTTACATCTAATAGTTTAAATAGTAATAATTTCTTTTCTTTTGGCCATTTATTAATATCATTTAATTCTAGATAATTATAGACCATTTGTCTAGATACTCCTAAGTATTTTGCTAGTCTTACTTTTGATATTCCTAGTTCTTGAAATAATTCATTTAATTGACGCATTTTTACCAATTCCCTTCATTTGTATTTTACATAATAATTATATTGCTAGAGTCAAATAATGTCAAGGAATTAGCAAGAAAAAACTAGCAAAAAGCTAGTTATTTTAGTTTCTAGAAGCATTAGTAGCTCTTTCCCTACCCCAAGCTCTAATCTTTTCAACTTTTTCAGGATTAGTTTTTGAAAGAGAATAAACTTTTGATAGTTCATCTATTATTAATTGTTCGGTAAGAGCTAATTCTTTATTAGCTATAAGTTTATATGCTATAGATCTAATAGTTGCTTCAATATCTGAAGATGAGAACCCTTTTGTAATATCTACTAGTTGAGTTTGTAATGGTTCCCCTACTTCAACTTTTAAATATTTGCGAGCATATAGTTTAATGATTTCTCTTCTTTCTTTTTCGGTTGGAAGGTCTACGAAGAAAATTTCATCAAATCTTCCTTTTCTGATTAGTTCAGGAGGAAGAGAATCAACACTATTTGCTGATGCTATTACAAAGACTGGTTTTTTATTTTCTTGTAACCAGAATAGGAATTGACCAATCATTTTTGATGTTACAGAAGAATTGGTGTCGTTTAAACCTTTTTCTATTTCATCAATCCATAGAACACATGGTGAAACATATTCTGCTGTGTCTAAAGCAGCTTTTAACTGTCTTTCTGATTGACCAACATATTCTCCTTGAACTGTTGCTAAATCTAATCTATATAATGGAATATTGAAGATTTGTGATGCTGCTTTTGAGCATAAACTTTTACCACAACCAGGAACACCTGTTAGGAGAATTCCTTTTGGTGATGAGATGCCTCTTCTTTGTAATTCATCTTTTTTAGTTGGATCCATTAATATTTTCTTTTCATATAACCAATCTTTTAAATTGTCTAATCCAGCTATTTCAAAGTCTTCATCAATTGGTACTGCTTCAAGCCCTGCTATTTCGTTGAATAGTTTTTGTTTAGAGAATTTAAGTTCCATTAAATCATCTTTGGTTATACTTCCTTTTACCAATAATGAAGAGACAATGTTTTTAGCTTCCATTTCACTTAATCCTTGTAGGTATGTTCCAGCATTAATATAATCTGTTTCATCCCATTCAATATTAAGTTGATTTTTATATGGTTTGATTGTATCAATTACAGTTTGTCTTAGTTCTTCATCATCTGGGTAGTTTAGTTTGATACCAATACCTAAGCGAGATATGTTATTCCAAACAGGTTCTGTAGTGATTAGAATTATTACTCCAGATTTTGTTTCTGCTTTTTCGACGATATCTGCTAGATAACGAGAAACGGTATTGGAAACACTTATATCAGATACATCACTTAGAATATAGTTGCAGTTTTCTTTTAGATTTATTTCTTCGGAAATGTAATCTAAAGCACTCATAATAGTCTTTTCTTCGTTGACTACTGTATTAGTTTTAAGATCTATCATTCCTTGAGACATTTGATATGATATAAATGTTAGATTTAATTCTTGTTGCAATTCTTTTATCAATCTTGTAATTCGATTCTTTTCAACTGTATTGATTGTAATGATAGGAATTCTAGCTTTTAAATATCTTTTTAAATATTCTTTAGTTTCTTGGTAATTCATTTGAATCATCACTCCATTTTATTCTATTTCTTTTTATTATTGATAAACTGACTCCGTTATCTGTATCAGCTTGAAGCGCTGCCGATTTTTCCAGGGCATTGAATGAGTCCTCAGTTCCTTTAATAATTTCGTTTCGAAGATTTGTTTTTTCGGCTTCTGATAATTGATTGTTATCGATTAGTTGCATAACTGTCTTAACGGCTTTTTTAAAGGTAACTAAAGTTAAATCTAATTCTTCTTCATCGATAAATATCGTTTCTAGGGAATCAATTATTTTACCGATATTGTAATTGAATTTATCGATTATGGCATCTTTTAATTTCGGAACCAAATATGGTTTTAAATTTTCGTTTGCCGGTTCATTTATAAATGCTTCAATATCTTCTTTGGAAGAAGATTTTTCAATTCTTTTTAGTAGTGCTAACCACTCATCGTATGTCATTTTGACCTCTATTTATTTCAATAGGTGGTTCAATATTCCAATTTGGTATTTCTACTAATTCATCATTAGTTGTAGTTGGTTGTGGTTCTTCAACTATAGTTTTTAGATTTGGCATACTTAATTCTTCTTGATTAGTAGTGTCTTTAATTGGTGTTAAATTATTATCCATTTAAATCACCTATTTCTATATTTCTTTCGTTATTAGAATTGATAAAGTCTTCTTTTCTTAGGTTATCTAAAAATACAATTAATTCTTTATATTTTTCTTCATCATCTTTCATGATATTTCGATAATCTGTTATTTCAGCATTGATTTGTTCTAATTTGTTATTTAAGTCGTTACTTAGAATTTTCTTAGCTTTTTCTTGTAATGTAGTTCTGCGATGTAATCTATAAAGTAAGAATAAATCGCCAAGTACAATGATTGTAATTAAGATAGTACTTAATACTTTATTATTTAATGTTACAAAGATACCAATAATACCTAATATATTTACTACTAAGAGGATTACTATTAGGTCTTTTGCATCATCGTTGAATGTTTTATTTAGATGTATAGTTAAATCATTAGCGATTTCGTTTCTATTTTGCCCATCAATGGTTTTAGTTTGAAAATCATTAATGCTAATATTAATATCATTTCTATATAGCTTAGCATTTTTGTTATCTAGAGCTGTTTTTATGTATTCTTTAGAAAGCGCTAATGCTAATTTTTGAGTTTCATTGCTAACTTTGTATTCTTGATTAAAGATTACAATATTTGTAAGTAAGTTTATTAAGTCTACTCGATCTTCATAAACTGTTTGTTGTTTTCTAAATAATTCTTCAGCTTTTTCACGATCGCCATTGCAACTTACTAGTAGTTTGTTTTTTAGATTTGATTTTTGGAATTCATTTTCTTGATCTTCATAATCATATATTAATTCTTTGATTATTTGATCTATTTCTTTATGACTATATTTTTGTTTTGTTACTTCTTTAAATTCATCTAGTACATGACTATATGAAGATGTAATAGCTAAATTATTTTTTAGTAAGCCAACGTTTTGACAATATTGTTCAAGTACAGGCATTGTTATTACTTTGTCTTCTGTTTTATCAATATAATCAGTCCATTTAGCTACGACTTGGTCTTTTATTGAAGATCTTTGCGCTAGTCTTTGTTCCCAATCTTGAATTTTATTTAAAACAATGGTTTTTGATTCGTCTCCAAATGTTCCAGTTGCAATTAGGTCTAGAACTGTAACAAAGTCTTTTGATAAATTACTTGGATCTTGGATTGATAAGTATCTATTTAACCAGTTAATACTAGTATCTATTCTATTAAAACGATAATTAATTAAGCAAAAGAAGATTGCTGTTTTTTCTTGATCTTGTTTCATTGCATTGTTTAATTCACGGTCGGCATTTTCTTTGTCGTTTAATAACCATGAAGCTAAACAAGCTAGAGAATTAGATAACCAATAATTAGGATTATTTAAGATTAAGTCTTCTCTTAGTTTTATTAACGATTTTTTGGTAATGTTAGAGTTTTCAATAGCACTTATTAGGGCTTCTGTTGTTCTTCTAACTGTATCATAAAAACCAAATTTCTTTTCAATTTGTTCATTGTTATACATAATGCTTTGGCGAGCGTTAGTCATTATAGTTGTTTCTCTTATTTCTTTTACTAGATTTTTAACCTCGTCATTTAGTGATGCTACTTTTGCTTCAACGTTATTGACTTGGCTATTAACGCTATTTACATTGCTAATAACACCAGATAATTCTTTGGCAACAGTTCCTAGGTTTTCTTCAATTGCATCTAGGTTTGCTGCTGATATTGCTAAAGCCTCTGACATAGCCACCACCTCTATTTTATATTATAGCAAAAAAAACACTTTTTATATAGACTAAATTAATTATTTACTTAATACTCAAAATATGGTAGATTATTAATAGTTTGGAGTGGTACTAAATGGCTAAAAAAGACTTAAAAAATGAAATAAGAAAAGAAAAAGATAAAAAAGAAGTTATTGAAGAAGTAGAAGAAAAGCCAGTTAAAGTTAAACCTATTAAAAAGAAAAAAACTGCACATGAAAAGAGAAAGTTAGTTTTTAAGATATTTGGTTGGATAATGGCTATTTCAATGATTTTCGGATCTATAATGTCTATTATTTATCCATTAATTGGAAGATAGAAAAAAGGAAGTATTATTTACTTCCTTTTTTTAATAGATCTCTTATTTCTTCTAGTAAGATAGCTTCGTCAGTTTTAACAACTGGTGCTTCTTCTTCCTTAGCTTCTTCTTCTTTTTTACCAATCTTAGATAATTTGTTAAATCCTTTTAATAAGAAGAATAGTACTAAAGCTATAATTAGGAAATTAAGTACTGATGTTACAAAATGACCCCAGTTTAAATATTGGCCGCCATAGATTGCAATTTTACCTGCAACTTCTTTTCCTCCAATACCATCAATTAATGGATTGATGAAGTCAGCTGTTAGTGCATCAACAATATCTTTGAATGCAGCACCGATAATTACACCGACTGCCATATCCATAACGTTACCGCGCATTATAAATTCTTTGAATTCACCAATTAGGCCTTTGCCCTTTCCTTTAATTTTTTCTAGTTTTTCTTTTGCCATTACTATACATTCCTTTCTATTTTATGTAATCAGGATTATTCCTTTTTAGTTCGGAGAAGTTTTCATCTATGTTTGTGTACGCATCATAGAATGAATAACGGCATTCCGTACTTATTTCATTATTATCAATAATCCCTGAGAAATTGTCAAGAGTATCTTTAAGTTCTGTGATATAACGTTCACTAAGCATGTAATCTACTACATCAAGAAGTATTTTATGATTAGCATATAAGTATTGATATGCTTTATAAATATCTCCCATTGCTAAATATGCAACTTGTTCGATCATTTCATATGCTGATAGATCAAGTTTTTCGATGTTTTTTTGGTTGATGATTATTTCATCGTCACTAATATTAAAGTCTTTTCCTCTTAAACCAAATGACTGCATACAGTATTTTACTAGAATGTGACCTAAGTCATCATTTTGGAGAATCATGGCTTTTTTTCTTGCGTTATTATGGCTTGATATATAGACGAATTTATTACCATCTGGTTCATCATGACCAAATACTGAATCATCATCAAATAAGACGTATTTTATAGCTAAAATAGCGTTATTTGTTCCTTGACTTTCTTTAGTTGCATAGAAGATATCATCTAAGTCACTTATACGACACGTTTTCAAATCTCTCATATGATCACCTACTATGTTTATTATATCATATATTATTGTTTTCAATATAAAAAGGTAGCAACATGCTACCCTTCTGCTTTAAGTTCAACTAATTGTGAAAGTTTTTCGATTAACTCATCTTCAATTCCAGGATTTTCTTCAATTAAGTTTTCATAGAATTGTTCAGTTAAGATATTCATGAATTCTTGACTATTTGGATCTAATCTTGTTAGATATTCATCTTCGCCTTCTCTTTCAGCGTTGAAAAGAGCTATTTCAGTATAGTTTAAATCGTTTTGATCAGTAACTCCAACACCCAAGAAATATCTTTTTTGAGTTTCGTCATCTCTTGTTTCTTTAACTAGATAATAGCGTGAACCATTTTCTAGTGTTACAACTGTTCCTTCTCCCATAAAATAGCCTCCTTTTTATCTTTTCTTTGATGATAGACCCATATCCTCCATGATGATTTGTTGTCTACTCATTATTCTTTCGATTAGTTCTAATCTTTGCTTATATAACTCGCGTAAACGATTATTTAATTCTACTAGATTTGGTTTCATTGCTGGATCTGTTGTATCTTTAATTGGTTCTAATTGAATTAATATTTGAGTTATTTCACCATTTATTTGTCTAAATGCTTCATTATCGAATGCAAGTTCTTGTTCGCCATCATATACTTTGTTTGGATCATAACCTAGTGGTTTCGGTTCTACTGGAGTTGTTCCAGTAGGTTTTGCAGGACCTTTAGGTTTTGAACCAGATGGTTTTCTACTACTTGGTTTTCTTGGAGTAGTAGGTGTTGCTCCAGTTCCTTTTGCAGGATCTGTTGGTCTAGGATTTGTTGGAGTAGCTCCTGTTCCCTTTCCTGGATCTGTAGCTGTTGGTACTACTGGTGTTGGTCCAGTAGGATTTTCTCCTAGTCCTTTATCAATTCCTGGATCTTCGTGTTCTTTATCTTTACCAATTCCTTTTGTAGGTTCTTCACCAGGAATTTCAATTTCTATTTCTTCTTCTCCGTCTTTGCCTTTCTTTCTCTTAGCTTTTGCAAGACGATATTTTTTCATTAAATATCTTGTTAAAGCAAATGTTGCTGCAGCAGTAGCTACAATGGCAATTCCAGTTGGAGTTGCATGTAATAATGCAGCGGCTCCTACAACACCAAAGCCGATAGCAGCAATTTTAAGTGCAGCTGATTTAACTTTGCCAAAATGAATTTTAGTTTTTACTTGATCTGCATCTTTGCCTAATGTTGGATCGCTAGCTTCAACAGCAGTTACTTTGATTTTTGATCCAACTGGAGCTTCAACTGTTGTCCCTTTTCCTTTGGCTGCTTTTACAAATTGGTCATCATAGTATTCGTTTGTATATTTGGCATTTTCTTTATTACCTCTGCCATAATTGATTCTTTCATGAGGATATGGCAATCTAAATGCTGTATCATCTGATGATTTATCTACACCATGAGCTTTATAATATTCTTCAAGGTATTTTTCGTATTCAGCTTCTGTTTGACTAAATACCTTTGGCTCAGGTGGTGGAAAATCTTTACCAGGTAAATTTTCGCCTTTGTATTTTGGTAATAATTGATACAATTGAGATGGGAATTTAACACCCATAAATGCTAATTTCTTTTCAATATTATGTGCTTTTTCTGCAATTACTCCAGCTTGTTCAATTGGAATTATTAATGGGAAAACTTTTTTCCCTACTTTCATTCCTGGAATCTCATATAGTTGAGTATTTGCATAAGTTCCTCTAAATTCTAATAATGTTCTGAAATCATTTGCAGCACCATAGTTTTCGTAATCAGATTCTAATACATAAAATGAATTAGTTTCGTCAATAGCAACAAGACTATCTGTTAAACCATTATTATATGCATTTTCTCCAACTTTTAGAAAACCTTCGATTTTTTCACGGATTATTTTTAGTACTTGACCATTAGCACTTTCGTAATTATAATTTGCCATCTAATCCACTCCTCTATCTTTTTAATTATATCATAGTTTTATTAAATATATGAAAAAAAGTAGATTATTCTACTTTTTTTTCTTCTATAACATTTGTTTGACATAAAATATCATGTAGTGATCTTTCGTCTTCTCTAAATATTAAGAATCCAATTAAAACAACAATAACTAAAGTTTCACAGTTTGTGATAACTGAATTAAGAGTAAACCATGTGTTTTTTGATGCAAACATAATATTAATTATTGCTAATAATTTAAATATACTGTTAGTTTTAATTATTTCTCTTAACATATATAGATGAGGTTTTAATCTCTTTCCTTTTACAGGAACAGTTCTTATTTTTAAGATAGATTTACCTAATGTCTTACCATTCCATAAATAAGAAATAATACCAAAGTATAATACTGTAAGACCTAAGTTAATAATTAAGTAAGGTGACTGTGATTTGTTTAAATTGTAATTTAGTTCTATTAATTCATCCTTGGTTAAATCAGCAGACCCGGTTTGTGTCATGCTTTTCATATAAGTTTCAAAATTGTTTGTATATTCTTCGTATGAAGTATTTTTAAAAGCTACTTCAAAGATTAATTGAGATATAACACTAATAATGAATATATCTGTAATAAAAGCTAGTATTCTTTTAATTTTCATTTTTATCACATCCATTAATATTATATCAAATTATTTGTTTTTTTTCTTCAGTAATTACTTCGTGTTCTTTAATTTTTAAATATACTAAGTAATCTAGGATTTTTCCTGTTTTAAAAAACACATCCCACGCTTCAATACTAGTCATAACTCCCTTCTTTCTAGAATAAATAACTCTACCTTTATTCTATTTAATTATATAATTTATAATCATTTGACTCAATATCAAAAGCGTACATTTGTTTCTTTTTTGCTTCTTCCCTTTTTAGACCACGTAAAGTTACTTAACACAAACAAAAAAAGTAAGTTTTTACTTACTTTTTAGCGTTAGCTTTAAATTCATATAAGATCTTAACATCACGGGCATTTTCGCTGATTAAGTTTTTCATATACTTATATTGATTTTCATTTACTAAGATCGCACGGAATTTTTGATTATAGAAATCTTCAAATAATTCATTTAGATCATCATATTCAATATAATTTACTTTATCTAGTTTAGTGTTTAATTTTCTTTCGATGTTATTAGTGTTGTCTTTATATAAACCAACTTTTTTGTTGTTAATATTAAAGATACTTTTATTTTGAGTACTATTAAAAGTTACTACATAATATGTTTTATATTCATAAATAGCTGTATTTAAACTTCTTATAAAATCATAAGTATAATTGATTCTATAAATTGCAAATCCCATTAATGCACATAATAAGATGGTAAATATTTTTCCACTTAAATATTTATTGTATGATATGGCAACTGCCATTAAGAATATTGATATTAATGAGATATAGAATATAGTACCTTTAGTTATTACATCGATTCTATTTAGACCAATTAATAACATTAGGAAAAATACAATTAGAATTGCATTGAAGAAAATGTGGCGGTTTGTAAATATACCATACATTAATCTAACAAAGAAACTCTTTTTACTAATTTCTTGTTTTCTCTTCTCTTGCTTTGCTCTTTTTAATTTTTCTTTTTCTTCGTATGTTAATTCGTCTTCGTTTTCTGGTTCTATGATTATTTCTTTTGTATCTTGAGCATTTATTTGAGAAATTAGTTCTCTTTTTGCTTGTCTTTGCGCTTTATTCTTTTTATGAGTTGAAAGCGCCATTTTAATATTTGTTCCAACGTTTTTAAAGAATACTAATATAGAAGTAAGTAATGCTGTAACTATTAGTTTGAATTTGTTTTCTTCGGTTTTTTTACTATCTGGTTTTACTTCTTTTACGATTTCATTTTTGATTTCTACTTTTTCTTCTTCTTTTTTTACATCTTTGGATTCTTGTAAAGTAATGTTATATTCAACTTTGTCTTTTTCTACAAGTTTTTTAGTACCCTTTTTATAATTTTTTATTGGTGGTTTTTTAGCAGTTTTACTTGCTGTTACTGCTCCACTCTTTTTAAAATCTTTTTTCTTTTCTTGTTTTTTATCTTCTATTTTTTGTTTTGGGGATTTTTTATTATTTTTTTTATTTATGGCAATATTATATTTGACTTTTTCTTTTTCAACTAATTTTTTAGTTCCTTTTTCTTGAGATTTAACTGGAGTTTTAGGTTTATTAATAGTTTCTTGTGCAGGTGTTGCTGCACTTTCTCTAATCTCTTTTAACTCTCTTGTTTGTTCTAATATTTTTTGTTGTACTCTTTTTGTTTTAGTTTTTAAATTTTTCTTTAGTTTTTGAGTTTTTGATTTCTTTTTTGCCATCTTGCTCACCCCAAATTTCTCTTTTATAATATATCATATTTTTTTATTGTTTGTTGAAAAATCTACCATAATTTTTCATTTCTTTACTTTTTTGTTATACTACACTAATAAAAGGAGGAAGTTATGAAGTCAGAAACTAAGAAAAAAATAGCTGCTATTTCATTATCAGCAATAATTGCAAGTACATTTACATCATCTTCTCGCTTAGGTTTGAATATAGCTCCTTATTGGGATCCTTCTTTTGATGCACAACTTTTTACTAACAGTTCTTTAAGTGGTTCCTATGAAGAAGAATTTGAATATCAGTTTTTGGAAAGTGATTATGTTCCTCAAGGTTTATGTATGGATCATGATCATATTTATGTTTCGATGTATGATTTTCAGCACCATAATAATTCAATTATTAAAGTATTTGATTATGGAGGACATCTTATTAACTCTTTTGTTTTAGATAACAAAGCTCATGTAGGCGGGATTGCTTATGATGAAAAAAATAATTTGATTTGGGTTTCTGCTTCTAATGGAAGAATTGAAGCGTATAAAGTTAGTGATGTGCTTTATAGTAATTTCGGTCCTGCTTATTATAAGGATTTAAATGTTGGGGATTATTTACCTAGTTATAATAACCCATTTACTAATGCTGTTTCTTTTTTAACTATCGATGGCGATGATTTATATGTTGGCTGTTTTAGTTTATTAAGAAAAGGAAGAGTTAAAAAGTATAATATGGTTACTGATCCAGATAAAACTATTCATTTATTGTATGATGGAGCATTTTATGTTCCTTCAAAGGTACAAGGTATGGCTTTTTATGAAAAGGATTCAAATAAGTATATGTTACTTAGTAAATCTTATGGAACTTCTGAAACTTCTAAGATTCAAATTTTTAATTATAATCCTGAGATTGAAGATTATTCTAAAGCAGCTTCTGTTTCGATAGATTATCCACCAATGATAGAACAAATTGCAATAAAAAATGGTTTATTATATTCGCTTTATGAATCGAATGCTAAACCATATAAAACTGAGTATAATGCTAGAACTTTAAGAATGACTAAAATAGATGATTTATCACTATTTTAGTTTTTTTATTCTTGTTTCTAAGATAACTCTATATTTAATTGAGGAATCATGATTTTCTAATTCTTTTTTATCTGTGTCTTCAATAATGAAAGCTTGTACTTCTCCTGTTTGAATACCTTCACACAATTCATCTATATTGTTGTACTCTATGTATTCAATCTTAACTTTTGTATTTATGAATTCTTTTATGTTATCACGGTTAGTTTTTAACATACCAAGCTTTTTGTTTTTTAATTTACTTAAATTATTATATTTAGTATTAGATTTTTGAACATATACTTCATAACTAGGATATATATATTTATTTGATTTGATATTTTCAATAAAGCTATACGTGTTATTTAAACTATATATTTCAAAGGCAAAGATAATATTTAATAGTAGTGTTAGGAATGCTCCTATGTTGTAAGGAGTACTTTTTTTACTAAGATATAGTCCTATTGATATTACTATAAAGATTAAGAATGAGATTAATATGATCGTTTCAATTTTTTTGCTAAAAATACTAATTTTTGTTAAACCAAAAAATAAGATAGTGAATAGAATTACTAATAGACAGATATTTATAGCACCTAAAATGTATTTTTTTAGCATATTAATCCCTCCTTTAATGTCGATTATAATAGTATATTTATTGTGTTTTTTCAAATTTAAGGTAAAAAAAAAAGAGTAAAACTCTTATTTATCTTGTAACATTTTTAATAAATCAATTTTAAACATGTCTTTTGAAGCATTCTTTTTAGAAATCATTATACCTTTATATGTTGTTAATTCTGATTGATGTCCTTCTAATAAGATGTCAGAAGGAGTAATGTTATTTAACATAATAGTTTGTTCTTTAACATATACAGTATAAATTAATTTAACGTCACCATGTACTTGAGTAAACATGTTATCGCTTGGTAATTTTAATTCATATGTTTCTGTACCAGCTTTTTTGTTTTGACTTGTCATTACACCAACGAATTTACCATTTCTTAATGCTGGATAATATTCAAAATTTAGCTTTTTATAAGCTAACATATTATACTTCTTAAGGGCTCTTTCAAGCTTTTTGAATTCGTTTTCGTTAATATAATCTAACACATATCCTTTCATCTTATTTTCCCCCTTACTTCATTCGTGATTTAATTTTATCACTAGACGGTAAAAACCGTCAAATTTTGCTATCCTTTCTGTCCCCAATTTTAGATGTTCGTGACATATTATATCAATTTAGCCCATAAATATCAATAAAAATAAGGCTTTTTAATATAAAAAGTCTTTATAGCGGTATAAATATACTTTTTCATTAAAAAAAGGCTTAAATAAGCCTAATTTAGGTCTAATTCGATGATTGTTTCACCATCATTTAGTCCATTTATGTAATATTTTTCTATTTTTTTACGATTTTTAAGGTATTCATGTGTTGCTTGTCTTAATGCTCCAGTGCCTTTTCCGTGGATTATGACGATATTTTTCTCTTTTAATTTAAGATTATCTTTGATAAATGACTCAATTACAGCTATACAAGTAGCTCTAGTTTCGCCATGAATATCTAATCTAGGAAATTTTGCGGTAAATGGATCATTAATAGTTTTGTTCATATAGTTTCTTCATCTCTTCTAGGGTTGGAATAGCATCTGTTGTTCCAGTTTTTGTTGCTGCCAAGCCTGCAGCTATACAACCCATTTTTACAGCTTTTTCTACATCCCCACCATTAACTATTGTGTGGGCAAAGGCTGCTCTGAATATTGTACCACATCCGTGTGTATCTACAACATCAACTTTTAAACTAGGACTGATTTTTATTTGATTATTTACACAATATAGTGCACCTTTCTCCCCTAGAGTGATTATAAATTCGGTATTTAACCACTTTTTCTTTAATCTTTGGTATAAACTTACTAGAGTGTCCATTTGTTGGAAATCTATTTTATAACCAGATACTGTTTCGGCAAATTCTTTTGTGCAAATAACGTATTTGGCTTTTCTAACTAGTTCTATTACTGGTTGAGTGATTAAACTGGCATCTAATACTGATAATGCATGTGGGAATCTTTCAAGTAGGTTTTTAGCTTGAACAGAATCATAGCCATCTACACAAATAATGTCAGGTGTGAAGTCGAAATCACATTTTTTAAGGCTTATATATTTATCAGATAAGTTGTATGTAGTGTGTCTTCCAGTACTTTTATTTATCATAACTACTGATAAACTAGTATCGTTATCGTATGAAGGCTCAATATATCTTGTATCGATATGCATTGAATCAAATTCTTTTCTAATTCTTGAACCCCAAACATCGTTACCTAAAACTCCTGCAATGGCAGATGCTACTCCCCAACGAGCAAGACAACAACTAATTACAGCAGCTGTACCGCCTACATTGCCTCCTTTTTCGAAGAATTCATTTACAGAGCCTTCTTCTGGAGTCTTTTCAATCATTAAACTTACTTCATAACTAATTCTGCCCATGCATATTGCTTTTAGCATATCCAATCACCCTTTATTCTCTTAATATTATAATATAAATGCAAATAGTATTCAATTGTTTAATTATAATGTTACTGCCCAATTATATATATCATTAAATATTTGGCATTTATTATCCCCTTTATTACAATTAACTCCTAAAATGGAAACATAGTACCTTTTTCCATTGTTGTTGTATCCCCAGACACCATGACAATACCCTTGTGTTCCACTTTTTATAAAAAAACTATTATTACTTGGTGGAGTACAGATTCCGTTTTTACCATAGTTAATACCTTTGGAGAAGTTTTCGTTTTTCATAGCTGCTATAGTTATTAATGCTAAATCATTAGCCGAAATACCATATTCTCCTGTAGCTATGCCGTTTTTATTGCCTAGGAATTTACCAGCGCTATAGTTATAATTTACTCCACTTGAACTAGCTAGTTTAGTATTACTACAACCGGTTTTCTTGATTAAATTGTTAATTTCTTCCATTCCATCAAAATATGCTTGTTTATCTGAAGTGGAATTATGATATTTTTTACCTATTGCTATAGCTATATTCGCAGTAGTTATGTTCGAAGATCCAGGAAAATCTTTTGTTGCTGCTTGAGCTACTGATAGTTTTTCGCCAACTTTAACGTCTGGTGTACCCATATATGGCATATTTTGCGCATATGAGGTATTAACTACTATGTCATTAGGTGAGTTAAGTAGTGTTACTGCAGCATAACCTGTGAATATTTTAGCTGTAGATCCCCCTTCTCTTAAAACAAGTGGATCTTTAGATGCTATTACATTTCCTTCATCATCAACAATAACAACGCTAAGGTTGCTATTTTTTGCATTTCTTAATACTGATTCTGGTATTTCTTTAGCATTGTTATAATTTAGTTTAGATACTGTTGCCATACCGTGAGTTGCTTTGTATTCTTCAAATACTTTCTTTTGTTTTTCTCTTTGTTCTTGATCTAATTCATAGTTGGCTTTTAATCTTTCTTCATCTTCTATTGCTTGCGCTTTTTTAATAGCTTCTGCTTCTTGTTCTTCTTGTTTTTTCAAATTTTCATATTTTTCTAAAGATGCATCATCCATGCAAGAAATAAACTCTAATTTTGTATTTAATAAATTATTAAATGTAAATGATAATAATAAAGGTATAAAAGCTATAATTAGACCTGCAATTATTCTTTTAACTAATAATTTACTGTTTTCTTTAAGGCTTTCCTCTTTGCCATCTATAATCGGTTTTGTAAAACCAATTACTGTTACGATTATTATTATAATTGGGACGATTATACATGCTATTTTTAATAATGTTTTGATTATTAAAAGAACATGAACTGTTGCCGAGGAATCACATAATGATTTTGCTAACATTTGGATCAACCTCTTATCTTATTCAAACGGATGATTATCAATGATGATAAATATGTTATTAAATAAACCACAGGAATAGAAATGAACATGTTATTAATCTCTCCACCTAGGAAACCATAGAAATCATATTTGTATGTTAATCCTTCGCTATTTAGATGAATAAGGATTTGCCCAATATAATAAAAAGAATACAATATTGTTGGAATTATTCCTAGTAAAGCATATCTATACTTGTTTTCATGTTTTTCAAAACAAATATAAGATATAAGTGCTAAGACTGGAACACAAAAATGAAAAAATAAATTTGAATTGCTATAAAGAGCTACGATTCCATATCTTGGAGTTAGGAAAAAAGCTGTAACTAGGAAAGTTAATGTAATTGCTGTTGTTCCTATCAATTTCAATGTATAGATAATGTTTGGTATTTCTTTTTTAGTCTTTAGAGACCTAATTTCAAAGATTATTAAAATGAAAGATATGATGCCAACTAAAATATTTGAATCTACTGTGTAGAATTTTAACATTTCAAGTTTAGTTGCTTGTAATAATAATTTGTTTGGCATAAAAGTAATACCTGCAAACATAAAAATGTTGCCAATGGTAACCAAGATTACAATTATAATATTTAGTATTAATGAGATTTTTATGTTTTTCATCTATCATCAACTCTTTCTATTAAAAATTATACCATAAAAAAGTGTCAAATTTGTGTAGTTTTTGTTACAAGAATTTCTTTTGTTGATATAATCATATCTGGAGGTTGTTTATGAGCAATAAAAAAGAATTAGTCAACAAAGGAATAGCTGCCTCTTTATTAATTAGTCTTGGCAATTATGCACTACTAAAATTAGGAAATCCAATTGGTCCAATAATATTTGCTTTAGGACTGTTGGGAGTATGTTATATGGGGTTAAACTTATTCACAGGAAAATGTGGCTTCATATTTCAAGATAAGATTAAATGGACAGATTTACTATTGATATTACTTGCTAATCTTGTTGCAGGTTATATTTTTGGTTTAATATATTCTATTACTGATAAAGAAATTTTAAGTAATGCGGTAATTAAAGTAAGTACTTGGGAAATGTCATTAGCATTTTTCTTAAAGAGTGTACTTTGTGGAATTATAATGTATATAGCGGTATTTATGTATCGTAAAGGAACTTCATTAGGTATTATATATGGAATTCCATTATTTATCTTTTGTGGTTTTCAACACTGTATTGCAAACATTATAACAATGGGAGCTGCCAGAGTATTTGATCCTTCAATTATTATTTGTATTATAGGTAATTTTGTTGGTTCATTATTTGTTTGGTTTATATCAAAAGATATATTAGTAAAAGAGACAAAGAAAAAACTACGTAAATCGTAGTTTTTTTATTAGTCTTTTATATCGTATCTTTTTTCGCCCCACCAATTTGGAATTAAATCTTTTAATAGAACAGTTTTTCTTGTTTCATAGTCAGTTAAGATTTCCATGTTCCTATTTTCGTAGGCAGCTTGCATAAAAAACTCTCTACAAGCTCCGCAAGGCATACCACCGTTTACTTTAGGTGGTTCATTCCTAAAGGCTATCATTCTTTTTATTTTTAGATTTCCTTCATTAATGTACATATTTAAAGCTGCTGTTCTTTCAGCACATAGATTAATTACGCCACTTGCTCCTTCTATACAAAACCCAGTATAAATCTTGTCAGTAACAGCGCTTTGAACTGCTGCTACTACATGATGGGCTTCAATAAAAGGGGACACTTCTTCTGGATGAAATTCTGCTTTAGCTTTCTGATACATTTCTTCCCAAATATCCATATTGTTTCCTTCTTTCTTTTAAAATTGTTTTACAAACTCTCCTTTGATACCTATTCCTTCACTTTTAATCATAAAAGTTTGAATACCAAAGTTTTTCATGTTTCTTTCAAGTTTTATTAATTCGTATTTAGTTAATGCTGTATAGATGATATAAGTTCTTGAATCGTCATATCCTCCTTTAGCATACCAGTAAGTAAAGTCTCTATTTAAGACATTTTTTATATAATCATTGATTTGTTTAGGATTTTCTTTACAAAAGATGAATGCTGTTGAACATATATTTTGTTCATGTAATTTATCAACCATCAAACTATCAACAGCTGAATAAATAATTGAATAAATCATTATTGGAAGTCCATATCTAGCTCCAGCTATTACGTAGATGAAAAGATTTATTAACAATCCTAGTTTACCAACAGAGAAATGATTGTTCTTTTTAGCTACTGCTAAACCGATGATGTCTGTTCCTCCAGTTGATGCTCCACTAGATAGTATTAATCCTACTCCTACACCCCCTATAATGCCTCCTACAACGACGTTTGTTAGAATATCGTCTACTAGTAGTTTTTCAGGTAGAACTGATAATAATATTGCTTGCAATGAGACTGCAAATAGAGTTCTTACGAAGAATGGTTTTCCTAAGTTTTTAAAGGCGATGACAAACAAAGGAATATTTATTAGGTAATAAATGATACCACTGTAATCGAAGTTTGTATTTAGTTTAAAGATATCATTACATATACTTCTGATTAATTGGGATACTCCTAGTACACCACCAGTATATAAATCATTAGGAACAACGAAAAAATTAATTGCTATACAGAATAATAATGATCCTAATATAGATTTAAATATATCTTCAATGCTCCAGCCAAATATATCTTTTATTTTTTTCATAATATCACCTCAAAACCATAAAGATTATAACATTTTAAAATTTATTGTAAATAGTTATTAAGAAAAAAGACTAGAATCCTCTAGTCATTTTTTATTATTATTTCTTCACTTTCATTAATTCTTGTCTTTGCTAAGAACTCTTCTAATACTTCTCTACTATTAGCTGCAACGTGAGCGTTTTCTTCGTTATGAAGAACTCCACCAGCTTTTTCAACAATATATTCTCCTGGCATGTAATCCCAGTAGTTGTTTCCCATAAAATTAGTGGCACAAAGTCTACCACAAGCTACCCAAGCAAAGTCAGCAGCGGCACAGTGTAATTCACGATATTTTCTATTTATTTTGTTCATTTTATAGTGACCTATTATACATTTTGGTTGTCTTGATCCTTTTATTCCTTCTAAAGAATACAAGCCCTCAGTAATACTCTTATTACTTACTTTTATTGGCTCACCATTTAGGAATGCTCCGTTTTCATCTGCATAAAATAATTCGTTCATTCTTGGCATATAGATTACTGCTGCACAAGTATTACCATTTTTTCTACATGATACTTGGATGCCCCAAAGGGGAATTCCGTTTGCGAAGTTAATGGTGCCATCTATTGGATCAATAGTAAAACAATTTTCTGTAAGCCCCGCAGTTGGATTATATTCTTCACTAATTACTGTGAATGTTGGATATTTTTCTTTAATTTTTTCTAACATGTATTTTTCTATCTCTAGATCACAGTTAGTTACTATATCTCCAAATTCACCTTTTGCTTGAACATCGATATTGTTACTGATTAATTTATTAGCTTCTTTTACTAAGCCAATTAAAAATTTTAATTCTTCTGTCATTATTATTTTCCTTTCTAAAATTCTAGAGTTTTTAATTTATTAGCTTCTTCTTCCAAATATTTTTGACAGAATTCTACTTCTTCTTTTTCTTTTAAAATATTTTCCGTTATAAAAATACTTTTGAATTCATTAAACTTGGTTTTAATAAATTTCATATTAAGGCCACCATCCTTGAAATAAGTTTACTCATCTTTTTTATTATATCATAATGAATAGGATTATAAAAAGACTAGATTGTCTAGTCTTTTTATTCGATTGATTCTAAAGCTAATTCAATCATCTGTTTAAAGCTGTTTTGTCTTTCTTCTGATGTAGTTTCTTCGTGTGTTACTAAATTATCAGATATTGTAAGAATACAAGCAGCTTTCTTTCCTAATACATTAGCGTTATGGAAAAGAGCAAATGACTCCATTTCTACACAACAACATCCATATTTTTGATGCAGTTCTCTAAAGTTATCATTTTCCTTGTAAAAAATATCACTGCTATGAATATTATTGAAATGAATATTAATATGTAATTTTTGGGCAGTTTCTTTAATGTGATTATTTAATTCTTCGTCTCCATAAAGAATATTTCTTTCTTCTCCATTTTGAGTTTTAGCAAATGATGATTCACTAAATGCTCCTTTAGCTAAGACAATATCATATAGATTTAGTTTATCAGTATAAGCTCCAGCTGATCCTACTCTAATAATTGTATCTACATCATAGAATTTAAATAGTTCGTATGAATAAATACCAATACTTGGCATTCCCATACCTGATGCCATTACAGTTACAGGTTTTCCTTTATATGTTCCTGTGTATGCGTATATGTTACGAACTTGATTAACTAATTTGTAATCGTCTAAGAATGTTTCGGCAATAAATTTTGCTCTTAGTGGATCTCCTGGCATTAAAACAGTCTTAGCTATGTCTCCTTTATTTGCTTCATTATGTGGTGTCATAAATTACCTCCTATTTTTCTATTAATATTATAACATAAAAAAGGACTAGATTATCTAGTCTTTTTTAATGTTAATGACAAGGCAGTTGCTCTAACTCTTCCGTCTGCTATTTCTTTTTCTTCTTTGGTACTATATTTGATTCCTTGTCTTCTTGAATAGTCTCCAACCATTGGCTTATCATGGTATTCTAATAAGAACCATTGTTCTCTTTCTCTATCGTATATATAATCAAATCCACATAAGATTCCAAGTTGATCTTTGTATTCTTGATGCACTTCTTTTGTTGCTTGAATTAATTTTTGAAAAGCAGCAGAATTAATGTCGTGACTTTCAATTAAAGCTCTTTCTATATTTGGATATTTATTTTTGCCTAGTAAAACATTTCTTCCTCCTCTAACTGTGTTTGATACTATTGAAGGTGTAGAAAGTGGATATACTTTGGTTAAAAGATATCCTAATAAAGATGTATTATCTTTTAGTTTTCCTGGTTCTTTATACTTTAATGCTCCATATAATAGTTCGTCTGATGGTGTTGTAAGTAATCTTACTGTAGTATTGTATTTTGATGGTGTTGGAATATATTCTTGTACACTAAAGTTTCTATTTAGATATAAATCATAATTTATTAATCGTTCTAGATCGTCTGCTTTAAATGGTGTTAAAAAGAATAAATTTCTATTTAATAGAAAATCACATGAACTTAATAAGTTCTCGTAGTCTTCCTCTGTTTGGATTAAGAATTTCTCCTTACCACCATTGAATGTTTCGTTTTTTAAGACGAATGGAATTTTGTATTTGTGTTCTCTTAATGCTTCTACAGAAAATCTAATTGTTTTTGGCTTAGTTATTCCACTCCTAGCAAGAGAATCCTGAATGCTGTTATCTAATCTATATCTATATTCTTCTGGAGTTTTACAACCATATACTTGTCTTGCCCCAGTTAAGTAGATAGTGTTTTCATCTGCATCTAGAACATGGTCAATCACCCTATATCCTTTTGTTACTAAACTAACGGATAGTTTTGGATCGGTTTCATCTCTTAAGTATATTGATTGACCGTCACCATAAGGTAATTCGGTATATGAAATAATTTTTTCCATAATAAAACCCCCTTTTATCTGCTAATATTATACTTTTTTATCTAAAAATACTCAAATTTTGCTATAAAAAAAGACTAATAATATAGTCTTTATTTTCTCTCTTTTATTATATCGTCTGATTGTAGTTCACCTATTAATAAAGAAGAGTTAGGTTTGTGTTTTAATCTATTTTCTTTGACTTTATTTTCATCAAAGTTGGCATAACAATACTTGCAGAAGTGATTACAAGTATTATATACACCTATATCTACCATTTCTACACAGTTACATTTGCCACCTTTACGGGCTTTCCATTTAGGAAACTTTTTACCAGTTAATTTATATGCTAATTCTTTAGATAAACAATCATCTTTAACAAAGCCATATTCAGTTAAATCTCTTTCTTCAAAACAAGTATGAACATATAAACCGTGTTCTTCAGCAACTCTAGAGAAGTTTAAACCAATTTTTTCATAGTCTTCTTCAGTAAATTCTCTGTATCTTAGGGTAGCCATATTTTTACGAACGTTTTTATAATCGTCGATAAATGATATTAGAATTTTACTTATATATCCTTCTAATAGTGTACATACTTTTTCGAAAGCTTTAATGTGATAATCTACCGTATATTTTTCATTTAAAAGAATCGGATCATATCTTATAACTATATTATCTTTTCCTATTTTATTTGCTAGTTTTTTGATAGATTCAATGATTTCTTTTTTATCAGGTACATTTGGTTCTATGTCTTTATTGTAACCAGTTAAGGTTATATGAAAATAAACAGTTTTCTTAATTTTGTCTATTTTATCTAAAATAGGTATTGGATTTTTAGTACAGAAGAATATTAAATCGACGTCATCAACATTTATTCTACTAACCATTTTTTGATTAAAAGGATTTCTAACATCTATATAACCGGCATCTAAGCGATTCATAAACCAATCTGAATAGAATGCTACAATATCTGTTCTACCACTTACCATTAGTATCATGTTAGATCACCCTTTCTCATTTAAATTATAACATAATAAAAACGGATTTTATCCGTTCTTATTATTTTAATCACTTACATCGATATTTAATGTAATACTTACTTTATAATCTTTATATTTTTCTTTTATTTCATCACATATTTCTTCGTATAGTTTTTCACGATCTTTAGTACTAAAATCAACTATGATATCAAAACTAATATTTCATAAATAGTTTAGATACTTTTTTAGCTATCTTATATATAGGGCTTTCTAGCTTCTTACGAGCGTTTTTGAGTTCTTGTCTAATCTTTATACCTTGAGGGCAATGTTGTTCACATTTACCGCATTCTATGCAGTTAGAAGCACTAGTAGCATCTTTTCTTAAAGCAGTACACATAAAGTATTCTTTTAAACCTGTAAATTTACCATCAGTATAGTATTTATTATATGCTGAGAAGGTTCCTGGAATATCTACTTTTCTTGGACATGGCATACAATAGCGACATCCTGTACATGGTACTTTCATTTTTTCGTTTATTGCATTTACTACTTGTTTAAGTAGTTCTTGATCTTCTTTAGTAAATTCTCCTACTTTGGCATTATCGGCATATGAAGTATTGGCTTTGACCATTTCAACTGAATTCATTCCTGATAAAACACATAGGATTTCTTTTTGATTCCATAACCATCTAAATGACCATTCAGCTGGAGTCATTTTTTTATTATAGTTTTCAAATAGTTTTTTAGCTTTATCTGGTAGCTGATTAACTAGTCTTCCACCTCGTAAAGGTTCCATAATATTTACAGGTATACCTTTTTTAGCAGCATAATGAAGTCCGGTCTTACCTGCTTGAGAATTTTCATCTAGATAATTGTATTGAATTAGGCAGATATCCCAATCATAGCTATCTATTAACTTACAGAACATATCTGAGTTACCATGATAAGAGAATCCAACTTGTTTTATGGCTCCAGATTTCTTTTTATCTTCTAGCCATTCTTCAATACCCAATTCTTTTAATCTTTCCCATGATTTAATGTCTGTTAGCATGTGCATTAGATAATAATCGACATGATCAGTTCTTAATCTTTTTAATTCTTCATTAAATTTATCATCAATGTCTTTTCTAGTTTTAATCATATAATGAGGTAGTTTTGTTGCAATGTATACTTTATCTCTTATTTTATGTTCATCTAGTACTCTTCCTAATAATTCTTCGCTACCAGGATAGATATACGCTGTATCATAATAATTAACTCCATTATTATATGCTTCTAAAATTTCTTGTTCGGCTTTAGCATAATCTAGTTTCATTCCTTTACTAGTAAATCTCATGCAACCATAACCTAGAACTGATACTTCATTTCCATATTTGTCTTTACGATACTTCATATTTATCACCTATTGATTTTATTATAGCATATTAAAAGACTAGATATTTCTAGTCTTATGTTTTATTAAATATATTCCACTATTTCTTCAATATTTTTTCTCTTTTCATGTAATGGATTTATAGGACAATCTTCTGTTTTATATCCTAAAGGAAGTAAACATACAGGAATAAATTCGGTTGGAATATTGAATTCTTCCCTTAAAATACTTTCTTCGAAAGCTTCAATCCAAATATTATCTACTTCTAAATTTGTCGCTTCTAACATCATATGAGTATTAACTATACAACTATCCATTTCGTATGTAGAATAATCTCCTTTATGATATGCTTCTTCTTTGTTACCACATATTATTAGAACAGTTTTAGCACCATATCTACATCTTGTTGCTTTATCTATTTTTTCTAATCCTTCTTCACTTTCTACAACATATATTTTAATTGGTTGAAGATTCTTGGCTGTAGGAGCTATTCTTCCTGCTTCTAATATTTTATCTAGTTTTTCTTGTTCTAATTTTTTGTCACTAAATTTTCTTGTTGATGTTCTTTCTTTAATTACTTTTTCAAATTCCATATTTATTCTCCGTTCTTTAATTAACTAGTTATTTATTAGTTTTTCAAACGCATTAGCGTTAAGAATTGTATTTGATACGAATTTACCTTTATAGAAGTTAGCCCAGTTATTTATAATACATGGGGCATTTTTTGCTTTTTCTAAGGAATCAATTTTAATAAAATCTAATTTAATTCCTTTATCTTTAGCATAATCAGATAATTCTTTTACTTC
>JAEEGL017343219.1_pt1 | contig 61009 bp, 39 predicted proteins | sample 9134231 | NCBI WGS metagenome assembly JAEEGL01 (sample SAMN16246548, study PRJNA631951) | gut metagenome | biome: gut microbiome; feature: rumen; material: fiber-attached | host: Bos | place: Iran: Karaj | collected 2018-10
AAGAAGAATACATCGGACAGATGAAGATGTACTTCCCTCAACTGAAACGTTGGCGTAAGACACTTACTGTTAACGATGATGAGGCTATGAAGGCCAATCCTGCTTTGGCTGGGGTTAAAGAACTTATCGCCCAGATGGCCGACTCGCTGCCTATTGCCTTCATATCATCAGTAGATAATGAGGGCTATCCCTGTACCAAGGCCATGTTGGCACCACGTAAACGCGAGGGCATCAAAGTCTTTTATTTTACCACAAACACCTTCTCTTTGCGTGTAGCCCACTATAAGGCCAATCCCAAGGCCTGCATCTATTTCTGCGATGCTGAGGGTTTCAAGGGTATGATGCTGCACGGAACAATGGAGGTGCTGATGGATTCCAAGAGTAAGGAGATGATCTGGCGCGAGGGCGATATGCAGTACTATCCTGGCGGTGTGACCGATCCTAATTATTGCGTACTGAAGTTCACCGCCACCGATGGTCGTTTCTACAGCGACTTTTATCCACGTAGTTTTATCCTTTAATGTATGCAAACAAAAGCACTTGTCGTTATCGACATCCAGAACGACATCACCAAGCACTACCGCGACATCATTGACAATATAAATGCGGCTATTGACTGGGCAGTATCTGAGGGGATGCACATTGTCTATATCAAGCACAACAACATCACTGCCAGCACCCGTACCTTTAAGCCTGGTACTCATGGCGAGGAGTTAGTGCCGGAACTGAAGGTTGTATCAGACCATATTTTTGTGAAGACAAAGAGCAATGCATTGACGAGTGAGGCGTTTGCCACGTTCATTGCGGAAAACGGAATCAAGGAGTTCTATATCGTTGGTGCCGATGCTACCGCCTGCGTGAAATCCACCTGCTTCAATATGCGGAAAGCAGGTTATAAAGTACACGTTTATGCTGATTGTGTTACCAGCTACGACTTGAAGAAGTTGCCAGAGATGCTCGCCTACTACGAAAAACAAGGTTGCGAACTAATAACTCTAAATACTTCTTCTTTGTTAAACAAAAGTTAAAATCAAGAAAACGTTTGACTCGTCCCTTAGGTCAACCTCTATCTTTGCAATCGCTTAGCAAAACATCGCGCGATTATGAGTAAAATGAAATTAAAAATCGGAGAGTTTTCACAGATGATGCAGGTTACCATAAAGACCTTGCGTCACTATGAGCAGAAGGGACTCTTGTTGCCTGACGAGGTGGACGAGTGGACGGGCTATCGCTACTATAGCATTGATCAGATGCAGAAGCTGCAATCCATCCGCGACCTGCAACGACTCGGCTTCTCGCTTGACGAGATTAAGGATCTGTATGATGACGTTTCTCATACACCTAATGTTCGACAGCTGACGGAGAAGATCAAGGAAACGGAACAACAACTAAAGCAACTGATAGTCCGCAGGAACCGACTGCTTGACTGGAGAGACTCTCGCAAAAAAATGAAGACAATGGAAAAATACAGCATTCAATCTTTGCCCGAGATCATCGTGGCAAGTCATCGTGAAGTCATCCCCAATTACGAAGCCCTTGGCCCTCTGTGCTACGAAAAGATTGGCCCTGAGATGCAGCGCTTAGGTTGCAAGTGTCCGCTTCCAGGATACTGCTTTACAATAGAGCATAACAAGGAGTATACGCCAACGAACATCGACATCGAGTATTGCGAACAGGTAGAGGAGATAGGCACCGATAGCGCTATCATCCAGTTCAAGCGTCTGCCAGCAGTACCAAAGGCACTCTGCATGAAGCACGTTGGCCCTTACGAACGTTTTTACGATTCGTTCATTGAGGCATTCCGTTATATGGAGGAGCAGGGCTACAAGATTGCCGGCCAGCCTCGTACTAGCTACATCGACGGTGCATGGAACCAGAACAACCCAGAGAAATGGCTCTCGGTTATTTAGATACCAATCGAATAAAATGATAACTGAAGAGAGACTTAGACAAACATTCAGCGAGGGCGGTGCACTGGAAATCTACCAGGAAGTAAAGGAAAGTGGCGATTTCCAGGGCTTCGCCCATCGTTATGTATTCAGTGAAGACTATCGCGTGGCAAGGAGTGCCTTGTGGGGACTTACCAAGGCTCGCAAAGAGGAATTGTCGCAACTGCAGGTAATACTCAATGAACTTATTGACCAAGCCATGCAGACAGATAACTCATCCGTTAGGCGACTGTCCCTGAACATCATCGAACGACTAGAGATGAGCGAGGACGACCTGCGTACAGATTTCCTTGATTTCTGTTTAGATCACATGATGGATGTCGAGGAGTTCCCTGGCGTTCAAGCTGTCTGTATGAAACTCGCTTACAGGATGTGCAAATTCTATTCAGAACTGATGGAAGAACTGAAACGCACCCTCGAAGCGATGGAGATAGACTATTACAAACCCGCCGTAAAATGTGCCAGAAACCGGATTTTGAATGGCAAACTAAAGTAAAAGATACAAATATGGAGAAAGAAATAACTTCCCAACCTCGATTTACGTTCAACACCGTTGGACTGTTTACTAACGACAACAAGGCTACCGTTGAGTTCTATACGAAAGCCTTTGGCTTTACCACTTCATGGGATGGTGTGCAGCCAAATGTGGAGATGTTCCTTGGCAACAACAGAATCATTCTCTTCCCACGTAGCGCATTTGAGCAGATGGTCTCACAAAAGTTCCGGTATCCTCAAGGGCTAAACGGCACTATGGAGTTGAGTTTCGATGTGCCGACTTTCGCCGATGTTGACAAAGAGTATCAGAATGCCCTTAACAATGGCGCAAAGTCCGTGCTTCCTCCGACTACTGAACCATGGGGACAGCGCACATGCTACGTTGCCGACCCTGATGGGAACCTCATAGAAATAGGCTCGTTTGTTAAACAATAAAACAATGAAAAGATTACGACTCGGAGCAGCACTCCAATTCATCATAGCCATTGGGCATCTTGGCTGTCTCCTTGCTTTGGATGAAGCCTTCGATGCTTATGGCATCAAAGACGTGATGCACAACATGGTGTTTGGTGATGTTTGGATACTTTATGTGCTGACCATCGGCCTTGCCCTCGCCTTCACTCTGGCAGGATTCTATGCCCTCTCAGCTACAGGCGACATTCGAAGGCTCCCGTTGACTCGGACAGCCATGATCGTCATCACCGTGCTCTACAGCCTTCGCACCTTGGCAGGAGTCTGGGCTTGTGTGGTGGATTTCAATTGGTTGCGATTTGTTTCATCCGTCATTCCTGCCTTTCTCGCATGGTGCTATTATCCTGGGGTAAAAATTGATGGTCATGGGATGAACTAAAACATGAGAAGAGATGAATATAAGATTAGAAAAAACAGAAGATTATCGTGAGGTGGAGAACCTGACGCGTGAAGCGTTCTGGAACGTTTATCGTCCAGGATGCACAGAGCATTACGTGCTTAACCAGTATAGAAACAATCCCGACTTCATCCCAGAGTTGGATTTCGTGATGGGGGAGGATGATAAAATCATCGGACATGTGATGTTCTCTAAAGCGGAAATTATGCTTGACGATGGCAGCAGTTTCCCGTCATGGACTTTCGGTCCTATCAGCATTCATCCAGATTACAAGCGGAAAGGATACGGCCTTCAGTTGCTCCAATATGCGATAGAGAAAGCCAAAGAGATGGGGATAGGCCTTTTGCAGATGGAGGGAAACTTAGAGTTCTACAAGCATGCAGGTTTCGACCTTGCCAGCAAGATGAAGATTCACTATCATGCAGAGCCGAGAGAGTCGGAAGTGCCATATTTCCTCGCTCAAGAATTGATTCCGGGCTATTGGGGCAACCGCGAGGGGACTTATTGCCCTCCCAAGGGTTACTTTGTGGCTGATGAGAACTCAGAGGCATTTGAGGCTTACGAGGCATCTTTTCCAACGAAAGAAAAGGCATTTCAGGAGGGACAACTGCCTCAGTTCTGTCAGAGTTGTGGCATGCCGCTCACCAAGAATGAAGACTGTGGAACGAATGCTGATGGCAGCACGAACTTCGACTATTGCCAGTATTGCTATGCCGATGGTAAGTTCCTGCAGGAATGTACGATGGACGAGATGATAGAGCATTGTACGCAGTTCTTGGATGAAGTCAATAAGAACATGCCGAAACCGATGACGAAAGAGGAATACAGACAGATGATGCAAGGCTTCTTCCCGATGCTTAAGAGGTGGAAGAAATAAGTATGTCAAAAAGATTCCAAGGATGACATTAAGACCATTCACCTTCGATGATGCTCCTATTATCCTATCATGGATAAAGGATAAGACTGCATTCCGCAAGTGGAGTGCAGACAGATATCCTGCTTATCCTCCAAAGCCAGAGGATATGGCTGCACAATATGCAGCAGATAATATATTCCCCTATACTGCTATTGACGATGAAGGAAAAGTTGTGGGGCATATCATGCTCCGTTATCCAGACTCTTCGAAGACTGTCATTCGTTTCGGATTCGTGATTGTAGATGACCAGTTGAGAGGTAAAGGTTACGGAAAACAGATGCTGCAACTTGCCATCCGGAAAGCGAAACAGGAGTATGGAGCAGCAAAGGTTACACTCGGAGTGTTTGACAATAATCCTTTAGCTTTATTCTGTTATAAGTCGGCTGGTTTCAATGTGATAGGTGCTGATTCCTATACCATTGATGGAGAAGAATGGGCAGGCAAAGAGATGGAATGTAGCCTGTCGTGAATCTCTGTTTCCATTTTTTTCTCTTGAAGGTTCGGGCGTTTATTTCAACACGAATTTCACGAATTAGACAAATTTTGCCATGCGGACAGAATATTTATTCCCCGAAGCCGTGGACGGCTGCAAATTTCACGAACCATCCGGACGGCATTAGTGAAATTCGTAGCACAGAAGGTGCTTTGTGTAATACATTCTCGCTGCATAGTTTTGTGTAAATTCGTGTAATTCGTGTTAAAATGAACAATTGTCCCCTTCAATTTTCTCTCTCCATTCTTTCTGTGATTTCTGTGTGATATAAATCTTTCTTTCTGCGAGAGCCCGCATGGCTCTCTTTCTAATCTCACACAGAAAACACGGAAATTCACAGAAATCACAGAAATTTTCAATTTCCATTTTTTCCTCATGAAGGTTCGGACGTTTATTTCAACACGAATTTCACGAATTAGACAAATTTTGCCATGCGGACAGAATATTTATTCCCCGAAGCCGTGGACGGCTGCAAATATCACGAACCATCCGGACGGCATTAGTGAAATTCGTAGCACAGAAGGTGCTTTGTGTAATACATTCTCGCTGCATAGTTTTGTGTAAATTCGTGTAATTCGTGTTAAAATGAGCAATTGTGCCCCTTCAACTTTCTCTCTCTTTTTTCTGTGTTTTCCGTGTTTTCTGTGTGAAATAATCTTTCTTTCTGCGAGAGCCCGCATGGCTCTCTTTCTAATCTCACACAGAAATCACGGAAATTCACAGAAATCACAGAAATTTTCAATTTCCATTTCTCTCTCTTCTTTCTGTGATTTCCGTGATTTCTGTGTGAAATAATATTCTCTTTCTGCGAGAGCCCGCTTGGCTCTCTTTTCATCTCACACAGAAAGCACAGAAATTCACAGAAATTTTCAATTGTCGATTTCTTCTCTCTCTTCTTTCCGTGATTTCCGTGCTTTCTGTGTGAAATAATATTATCTTTCCGCGAGAGCCGCGCAAGGCTCTCTTTCATCTCACACAGAAAGCACAGAAAGCACAGAAATTTTCAATTGCCATTTCTCTCTCTCTTCTTTCTGTGATTTCCGTGATTTCTGTGTGAAATAATCTTTATTCAACTTTCGGAAGTTACCGGTTCTTTGCGAGCAAAGCGCTACGCGATAAGCGAACCTTTAGCTCGACGAAGTCAAACTTAAGTTGCATTATTTTATAGTGAGTCAAAACCCGTCTTAAAAAATGAAAATGACCGATTTTGACTTTGACATCATGACATCCTACGATGTAATTCACTTTGCCATAAAAGCTGCTTGCTTTGAACTCCAAGTGTCTCTATTCTTGCCATGAAAAAATAAAAAATAGGGAAAAATAACAAAAAAAATGGGGGGGTAATAATATGATTTGGAAAAAATGAATATATTTGCACACAAAATTACGAAACAAATACAAAATAGTTTTTAGTATTAATTCTTAAATCAAATCAAAATGAAAAGAAAAGAGTATCAGAAACCGACAATTGAGGTTCTCGAGTTTCAACAGTGTCACGAGATGCTTGTGGAAAGTCAACTTGGTGTGCAGAACTATGGAATGAATAGAGTAGGAGAGTTTAAGGATCCTAATTCTACTTCTTCTTCTCTTCCAAATTATCTGGACAATGACTATCGTGTAGTGAATCCAGAGGCTTTATTCGCAGAGTAACAAACACATTAAAATGAAGAAAACAATGAAATATCTCAGCATGATCGCCCTTGCATTGGTGGGCGCAGTAATGATCGGATGCTCCAGCGACGACGATAACATCGACACTCCGAAGCAACCCGAAAACAAAGACAATAATGTAGTAACCCTGACCACGACCATTGGTCGCGAAAACAGTGACGGTGCAAAAACCCGCGCTCTCGCACCCACTGGCGAGAAAACCTTTGCCGTTGGCGAGAAAATAGCCATCGTCTATACGAATACTAGCAATCAGATCGTGAAAGGAGAGAGTGAAGCGCTGACCGAAAGCGACATTCTCGAATCAGGTAAGGAGGCCAATTTCACCTTTACGCTCGAGAGCCCCGACAGAACAAAGGATGTGACCTATATCTATCCCGCTGCGATGGCAGATGCCAACGGTTCTGTGAACACCGGCAATCTGGCTACGCAAAATGGTACATTGGCGTATATTTCCAGCGACTTAGACTTGGCTACTTATTCTGGTGCATGGGTCGATAAAAAATCGCTGCCTGTAGGTCTTCTTACTAACCAACTCGCTATCCTTTGCCTCGCGCTGAAGGACAATCTTGACGTCAACTCACTCACCAGCAGCATCACTGGTCTCACCCTGAGCGATGGCACTCATACATACAACATTACTCGTACAGCGGGGGAAGGTCCCATCTACGTGGCTATGCTTCCAACGTCAAATGCCACTATTGAGGTTACAGCCACCGATGGCACCAAAACCTATGCGAAGTACCTGACCAACAAAACCTATGCGGCAAGCAATGGCTATACCCTTGCCTGGAAGATGGCAGAAGTCATCAAGGGCAAGTTCTCTGTCAGCAGCACCAAGCAGGTGTATTTCTCTACGGGTAACCTGCAGGCAACGACAAGCAACCTGGGTTCAACTTGGACATGGGCATTTGCCGCAAACCAGTGGGATAAGGTAGGTGAAGCTGCCGCCAACACCAGCATCAGTGGTACCTACGACTCCGAAAAAGGAAAAACCTTACCCACCACAAGTACAAATGGCACTGTCGACCTCTTCGGTTGGAGCACAAGCAAGACATATCTTGGGATAAGTTATGATAATGACAATACCAATTATGAAGGTGATTTTGTTGATTGGGCTTCACACGCAGATGTGAAAGCTGCCATCGGTGATGGCTGGCGTACACTGGCTGGTGCAGAATGGTATCATTTGTTTTTCAACCGTAATACATCCTCGGGCCATCGTTATTGCAAGGCAAAGGTGAACGGTGTTTTTGGCGTCATCTTGCTGCCTGACGATTGGCAAACCAGCTATCATAGCCTGACTCAATGCGATGTGGCGTCATTAACCTTTTCTGACGGTGCTATAGATCCATCTGGCAAGATTTCCCTTGAAGAGTGGAATAGTGACTTTGTTCCTCACGGTGCAGTTTTCCTACCTACAACTGGACAGCGTCGTTTGGATAAGCATTCAGTTGATGCTCCTGATGGTAGACTATATTACTGGTCTTCTACGAAAGGCGATACTGAGACTGGTAGTGGTGCCAATGCTAATCGTGTGTACATCGATGCTAATGGAGTGGCACCTAATGCTGGCGGTGGAAGAAAATGGGGCTACGCCGTCCGCCTTGTTCGCAACGTCCAGTAAACCGATACGCAGAACATACGAATTATTTCTTGTTAAAAAATTGAATGAGGGTGCGTCAAATGACGCACCCTCATTGATATGAGTACCCTATACGTGATTCTTATCTGTTGGACACTTTGCGGATGTCAGTCGTCTTCAAGGGAACACGTTTTTTAGAAGATGCCTGTCGATTGGGAGAATCACTTTGAAAAGATAGGCTGGAACAGATAGTTGAATCCCCATCATACTTCCTTCATCGAAATGACGGTGAGCCCTGCAGGGTAATTACGGTAGTGAGTGCGACGTGTTTACGGTAGTGAGTGTGACGTAATTACGGTTGCGGGCTTCCATCAACAGCCCCAATTGACCCATGTTGCCTTCGTTTTCAGCAACGAGATTGGCCATTTGACCATAAAGTTCCTTCCAACTGAGGTCTGAGTGCTGAATTTCCGAACAACTCATATATGCGCCAAGTGCAGGAAAAACATCAGAACAAGGGGGTGTACATACCTTTTGAGGACTGTGAGAACCGGATTTAGATGCATTATGTGCCTTTTGTAGGCTTTGGCATCGCGGGAGCGACGCTGTCAGACATGTCGTAATTCATTGCTTTTTAGATGATTAAACAACACACTTTACTCTTGACAGTCTCAGTCTCAGAGTCTCAGTTAGTTTAAATGTCATATCCGCAGTCTCTTATTTTATATTTATATAATTGATTATTAATTAGTTATAAGTGTAATAAAAGAGGGCTTGTAGTTGAATTGTGTCTTTTTTTCGAACTGAGACTGAGACTCTGAGATTGTTAGTGATGGATAAACTATCTCTCTACAAGGCCTGTGAGCTGACAGAGCAGGACAAAAAGAAATGCTGTAAGGCTATTATACAAAATGCCCCAGAAAATTGGTGGTATCAACAAGTATTCATACCTTTGTGGCATGAAGATAGAAATACAACCTCAAGAGAGCAATCGTGCGGAGGCATTCAAGATGTGGATGTCGTCGCCTCAACCTATGGTGACGCTTGTGAAGACGCTGGATGTCAGCCGTTTGGTGAAGGTCGGCAAGCGGACGGGCATGAAGTTCAATATGCTGCTGTGCTGGTGCATCGGCAAGGCGGCAAGCGAGATGGAAGCATTCTACCTGTTGCCAGAGGAAGGAAAACTGTTCCGTTACGACAGGCTGGCTGTCAATGTGATTGTAGATAACTGCAAGGGTGGTATCAGCACCTGTGATGTGCCTTTCACGGACGATTTGTCTCAATTCAACCAGCAATATCTGCAACTCACGCAGCAGGTGGCTGAGAGTTGCGAGAACATGGAACGGAAGGACTGCATGATTGTCGGCACGTCTGCCATGCCACAGACGGAACTTGACGGCATCGTGAATCAATACTGCGGCATTTTCAACAACCCGTTTCTGGCATGGGGAAAATATCGTCAAAGCTGGTTCAAGACCATGTTGCCGGTGTCGTTTCAGTTCCATCATGTGCAGATGGACGGAGGGCATGCGGCACGTTTCTTGGAAGGGGTGCAACAAACAATCAATCAATTGAAAGGTTGAGAGCCCTCTCCGAATAGACTATGCGATACTTGCCTTGATGAAGTCCATGAAGAGCGGGTGGGGATGGAGGACGGTGGAGGCGTATTCGGGATGGAACTGGGTGCCGATGAACCAGCGGAGTTCGGGAATCTCGACTATCTCCACGAGGTGGGAGTTCGGGTTGATGCCCACGCACTGCATGCCGTGCTGCTCAAATTCTTCTTGGTATTGGTTATTGAACTCGTAGCGGTGACGGTGGCGCTCCTGGATGAGTTGCTTCTTGCCATAGGCCTGCCATGTGCGGCTGCCGCTGGCGAGTTCGCAGTCATAGGCTCCGAGACGCATCGTGCCGCCCATCTCGGTGACGGTCTTCTGCTCTTCCATGAGGTCGATGACATTGTGCTGGGTCGAAGTGTTCATCTCCATGCTGTGGGCATCGGTGTAGCCAAGCACGTGGCGGGCAAACTCGATGACCATCATCTGCATGCCGAGACAGATGCCGAAGGTGGGGATATCGTGGGTGCGGGTGTATTCGACAGCGGTGATTTTGCCTTCGATGCCACGCTGTCCGAAGCCCGGACAGATGACGGCTCCTGCCATCCCTTTGAGTTTTTCTTCTACATTGTCGGGAGTGATGTCTTCACTGTTGATGAAGTGAAGGCGCACTTTCACATTGTTGTAGATGCCCGCGAGATTCAGGCTCTCACGAATGGATTTATAGGCATCTTGCAGGTCGTATTTGCCCACGAGTCCGATGTGGACTTCACGAGTGGCATTGCGTTGCTTGTCGAGGAAGTCGTGCCATGATTTCATGGAAGGTGTCTCACCCACAGGGATGCCAATCTTGCGCATGATGGCGGCATCGAGTCCTTGTCGCTGCATGCTGACGGGCACTTCGTAGATGCTGGGCATGTCCTCGCTCTGCACCACACATTCGAGGTCAACATTGCAGAAGGAGGCAACTTTCATGCGCAGGGCATCGTCGAGATGGCGCTCGGTTCTGAGCACAAGGATGTCGGGCTGGATGCCCATGCCCTGCAGTTCCTTGACGGAGTGCTGGGTGGGTTTTGTCTTCAGTTCTTCGGCTGCTTTCAGATAAGGTACGTAAGTGAGATGGACACACACGGCATCGCGACCCAGTTGCCAGCGCAGTTGTCGGATGGCCTCCATGAAGGGGGCACTCTCGATGTCGCCAATGGTGCCTCCCACTTCGGTGATGACGAAGTCGAAAGACCCTCTCCCCAGCCCTCCCCCGTAATGGGGAGGGAGACCGTCCGGATGGCTCTCCCCATTATGGGGGAGATGTCCGTTAGGACAGAGGGGGTCTTCCTCTCTCAACATTCTCCGTTTGATTTCATCAGTGATGTGAGGCACGACTTGAATGGTCTTGCCGAGGTAGTCACCATGACGTTCGCGATCGATGACGGTCTTGTAGATGCGTCCAGTGGTGATGGAGTTGTTGCGTGTGGTGTGTATGCCCGTGAACCGCTCGTAGTGGCCAAGGTCGAGGTCGGTCTCCATGCCATCGACGGTGACGTAGCACTCGCCGTGTTCGTAGGGGTTGAGTGTGCCTGGGTCGATGTTGATGTAAGGGTCGAACTTCTGGATGGTGACTTTGTAGCCGCGTGCTTGCAGCAATTTGCCGATGCTGGCGGAGATGATGCCTTTGCCCAGAGAGGATACCACGCCGCCTGTGACGAAGATGTATTTTGTGTTCATAGGTTATTTGTAGTTTTGTTCGTACCAGTTGATGTATGCCTGATTGACGAGTCGTACACCGCCTGTCGTGGGGTAGTTGCCGCTAAAGTACCAATCGCCAGGGTGGTGCGGACAGGCGTTGTGAAGTCCTTCGAGCGACTGGAAAACGAGTTGCATGGGTGTCGTCATGCCGTCAGGTCGGAGAAGGTCGAGCATCTTCTCCGAAATCTCGTCGGTGCTGAAGGGCTTGTAGATTTCCTTGACGTAGTTGTGCATCTCTTCGGCTGGAAGGGATTGCTGTTTCATGCACTTCAGGTAGATGTCGTGAAGCGTCTGCCAGTTGCCGTGCTCGATGTGGAGTTGCACGGCTGCACGGAAGGCGATGAACTCGTCGAGGTGTGACATGTCGATGCCGTAGTAGTCGGGATAGCGCACTTGCGGACATGAACTGACGAGCACCATCTTCTTGGGGTGTAACCGGTCGAGGATGCGGATGATACTCTCGCGGAGGGTGGTGCCACGCACGATGGAGTCGTCGATGATGACGAGATTGTCCACCTGTGGTTCCAGCGCTCCGTAGGTGATATCATAAACGTGGGCGGCAAGGTCGTTGCGTTGATTCCCCTCGGTGATGAAGGTGCGGAGTTTGATGTCCTTGATGGCTACTTTCTCGCTACGGATGTAGTTGTGGAGGATGGCACGCAGTTCCTCCCTCGTGGGACGATGCTGCTGTGTCAGCCGGAACAGTTGCTCCACCTTTTGTTCGTTCAGTTGTTTCTTGAATCCGTCCATCATGCCGTAGAAGGCCACTTCGGCAGTGTTGGGCACATAACTGAACACCGTGTGCTCTAAGTCTCCATCAATGGCCTTGTCTATCTGTGGTGTGAGTTGTTCGCCCAATGCCTTGCGCTCGCGGTAGATGTCACGGTCGCTGCCTCGACTGAAATAAATGCGTTCGAACGAGCAGGCGTGGTTGCCCTTCGGAGGAAGAACTTGGGTGAGGGCGACATTGCCGTTCTTATGTACGGTGAGTGCCTGTCCAGGAAGAAGTTCGTGAATGCTGTCGGTGGCCAAATCAAAAGTGGTCTGAATAACGGGACGTTCGGATGCCACCACCAGCACCTCATCGTCCCGATACCAGAAAGCGGGACGGATGCCCCAAGGGTCACGCATGGAGAACATCTCGCCACTGCCCGTGAATCCGCACAGCACATAGCCGCCATCGAACAACGGGGTGGACTTGCGCAGAATGTTCGTGATGTCAATATTGTCTTCGATGTATTGGGTCAGGTTGGTGCCTGTGAGACCCTGCATGTTGGCGATGTTGTAGAGACGTTCACTCTCTCGGTCCAGTCGATGCCCTATCAGTTCCAGCATGATGTAGGTGTCGTTGTAGATGCGTGGGTGCTGTCCCTTGGCAGTGATTTCGTCGAACACCTCATCCACGTTCGTGAGGTTGAAGTTGCCGCACAGACACAGGTTCTTGGCTCTCCAGTTGTTGCGGCGCATGAACGGGTGCACATGGGCGAGACCGCTCTTTCCTGTGGTGGAATAGCGGAGGTGTCCCATGAGGATTTGTGCCTCGTTCCATCCGTTGTTTCCCACCTGACTGAATATCTCGGTGATGGCACCACTGCCCAGCGCACGTTCGCGGAACATGTATTCCTCACCAGGCTTGGCTTCGAGATTGGTGCAGGCAATACCCGCACCCTCCTGACCTCTGTTGTGCTGCTTCTCCATCAGGAGATAGAGTTTGTTCAGCCCGTAGGTTGATGTTCCGTACTTCTCTTTGTAGTAACTGAGGGGCTTGAGCAGGCGAATCATTGCCACGCCACATTCGTGCTTGAGAGGTTCCACTTTGAGAATTGAAAATTGACAATTGATAATTAAAAATTACAGTATCTTCTTGATGCGTTCCATCGCTTCAAGACTGTTCTCCCATGTGCCAAAGGCTGTGATGCGCACATATCCTTCGCCGTTCGTTCCGAACCCTTCGCCAGGGGTGACGACCACGTGGGCATCGGTCAGCAAGCGGTGGAAGAAGTGCCAAGAGTCTTCGCCATCAGGTGTGGACACCCAAATGTATGGGGAATGTTCACCACCAAAAACCGTCAATCCGTAGAAGGCAAGGCTTTCGCGGATGAATTGTGCATTCTTCATGTAGTGCTGGATGGTGCGACGCACTTGCTGCTGACCTTCTGGTGTAAAAATGGCTTCAGCACCTCGCTGGGAGATATAAGATGCGCCGTTGAACTTGCTGCATTGGCGACGGTTCCAAAGGGAGTTGAGGCTTGTTCCGTCGGCGCTCTTCAACTCCTTCGGAATAATGGTATAGCCACAGCGGACGCCTGTGAATCCGGCAGTCTTCGAGAAACTGCGGAACTCGATGGCACATTCCTTCGCTCCCTCAATCTCGTAGATGGAGTGGGGCAGCGTGTCGTCCTGGATAAATGCCTCGTAGGCAGAATCGTAGAGGATGAGTGCGTTTTCCCGAAGGGCGTAGTTGACCCATTCTGCCAACTTCTCCTTGGTGATGACAGCACCCGTCGGATTGTTGGGGTAACAGAGATAGATGATATCCAGATGTTCTGTCGGAATGTCGCCTGTAAAGCCGTTGCCCGCATGGCAAGGGATATACTTGATGTTGCGTCCTGCCATGATGTTGGTGTCCACATAGACAGGATAGACAGGGTCGGTGATGCCCACGAGGTTGTCGGTCGAGAGAATGTCGCCAATGTTTCCCGTGTCGCTCTTGGCGCCGTCGCTGATGAACACCTCTTCACGGTCGAGTTGGATGCCGCGAGGGGTGAAGTCGTGGGCGATGATGGCATCGATGAGGAAGTCGTAGCCGTGTTCAGGGCCATATCCACGAAAGGTCTTGCCGTCGGCACATTCATCCACAGCACGATGCATGGCCTGGATGGCTGCATCGGGCAGGGGACGGGTCACGTCGCCAATACCAAGACGGATGATGTCAGCCTCTGGGTGTTCTGCCTTGTAGGCATTCACTTGCTGGGCAATCTCGGCGAAGAGGTAGCGGTGGGAGAGTTGCAGGTAGTTTGTATTGATGCGAATCATGAAATCATTTACAATTTACAAATTACAATTTATGGCTTACAATTTCTTGAGGTAGGCATCCACGGCTTCGGCAGTTTTCTTGCCCGATGCGATGGCTCTCACCACAAGGCTGGCACCGCTGGCGGCATCGCCACAGATGAATACATTCTCTGGATATTCAGGATGTTCTGGCTTGAGGAATCCCATGGCCAAGAGCACGAGTTCGGCCTGGATGATTTCGGGTTCTCCGGCTTCCACCATGATGGGACGACCACCTTCTGGGTTGGGCTTCCAATCGATGGGCTGCACACGAACACCCGTCACATGACCGTCTTCGCCAAGGAATTCCAACGTGTTGATGTTCCAGCGACGAGTGCAACCTTCCTCGTGCGAAGAAGTTGTTTTGAGGATGACAGGCCAGTTGGGCCAAGGTGTGTTGGGATTATGTCCCACAGGAGGCTTCGGCATGATTTCAATCTGGGTCACACTCTTGCAACCCTGACGATGTGCCGTGCCGATGCAGTCGGAACCAGTGTCGCCACCACCGATGACGAGCACGTTCTTTCCTTTGGCAGTCACACGCTCCTCCTTCGAAAAATCCTTGCCTGCCAGCACACGGTTCTGCTGCGATAGTAGTTCGAGAGCCAGATGAATGCCCTTTAATTCACGTCCTGGGGCTTTAAGGTCGCGGGCGGTAGGAGTTCCAGTGGCCACGACGATGGCATCGAAGTCTTTCAAGGCTTCATCGGTGGCTGTCAAAGCCGAACCATATACAAACTTCACCCCTTCTTGTTCCATCACATCGATTCTGCGGTCGATAATTTTCTTGTTCAACTTGAAGTTGGGGATGCCATATCTCAACAAACCACCGGCAGCTTCGTTCTTCTCGAATACGGTCACTTCGTAGCCCATGTAGTTGAGGGCGTTGGCAGTGGAGAGTCCTGCAGGACCAGCACCGATGACCGCCACCTTCTTACCGTTCCTCTCGGGATGCTCGATGGTGACGTATCCCTCCAGAAAGGCTCTTTCAGCAATGGCGCATTCGTTCTCGCGGTTCGTCACGGCATCGCCCGTGGTGAGATAGAGCACACAGGCTTTCTCGCAGAGAGCGGGACAGATGCGGCCAGTGAATTCGGGGAACGGATTGGTCTTCTTCAGAATCTTGTAGGCGTTTTCCCACTCGCCACGATAGAGTGCGTCGTTCCATTCAGGATCTTTGTTGCCGAGCGGACAAGCCCAGTGGCAGAAGGGCACACCGCAATCCATGCAGCGGCTTGCCTGTTCCTGTCGGTCTTTTGTGTTTAGTGTCTGTTCCACCTCACCAAAATCGTGAATACGGTCGTGAACAGGACGATATCCAGCCTCTTTGCGAGGCACTGTTAGAAATGCTTTAGGATTTCCCATTTTGAAGCCCCCCAACCCCCAAAGGGGGAGGCCATTCAGATAGGGGGGGATGGCCTTAATTTATTATTAAAAAAGATATATTCACTATGAGATGGCTACATTGCGTTAGCCCTCCCCCTTTGGGGGTGGGGGGCTAATAGTCGCGTTGCATGTCCGCAATCTTCTGTTGAAGTTTCGCCATTTGCTCTTCCTGTAGCACACGCTTGTATTCAATTGGAACAACCTGAATGAAGTCTTCCACGTAGCGATTCCAATCGTCGAGCATCCTTCCTGCAAGCGCACTGCCTGTGTGGAGATAGTGCTGGCGGATGAGTTCGAGGAGTTCTTTGCGGCTCACCGTATCCTCCACGAGTCCCAGTTCCACCATGTCCATGTTGCAGAAGTAGTCGAACGTGTGGTCGGGGTCATAGACGTATGCCACACCGCCTGACATACCTGCGGCGAAATTGCGGCCAGTTTTGCCGAGCACCACCACGCGGCCACCTGTCATATACTCGCAACAGTGGTCGCCTGCACCCTCAACGACGGCGATGGCGCCAGAGTTACGAACAGCAAAGCGTTCGCCCACGCGGCCATTCACGTAGAGTTCGCCACTGGTGGCTCCATACAGACCTGTGTTGCCGGCGATGATATTGTCCTCAGCCACGAATTCGGCACTGCGTCTGACAGGTGGCAAGATACTGATGCGGCCGCCGGAGAGACCCTTGCCAAAGTAGTCGTTGGTCTCGCCTTCGAGACGCATTTCCACGCCCTTCACAGCGAAGGCACCGAACGACTGGCCTGCCGAGCCTTTGAACTTCAGACGGATGGTGCCGTCGGGGAGTCCCTCTTCGCCATATTTCTTGGCAATCACACCTGAGAGCATCGTACCAACAGCGCGGTCGGTGTTGCGGATGGTATAGTCGAGGCTCACTTCTTCCTTCTGCTCGATGGCAGGAGTTGCAGACTGGATGATGTCCTCATCCTTCACGCCGCTGACCTTCGTGAACTGGCCACGATCCCAGTAGAGAGGCTTGTCTGTGTCGGGTTTGTGGAGCAATCTTGCGAAGTCGATGGTCTTCTGCTTGTCGGTGGCATGATCGGTATGCACCTCGATGAGTTCGGTATGGCCGATAATGTCCTTCAGGCCATGTACACCAATCTCTGAAAGATATTCGCGCACCTGCTCCGCGAGGAAGGTGAAGAAGTTGACCACGTAGTCAGACTTGCCTCTGAATCGCTGACGCAGGGTTTCGTCTTGGGTAGCCACACCTACGGGGCAGGTGTTCGTGTTGCACTTGCGCATCATCACACAACCGAGGACGATGAGCGGCAGCGTTCCGAACGAGAACTCGTCAGCACCGAGCATGGCCATCAGAATCACGTCCTTGGCAGTCTTCAATTGTCCGTCGGTTTGGAGGCGCACCTGATTTCTCAATCCGTTCAGCACGAGTGTCTGCTGGGTCTCAGCCAAACCAATCTCAGGACTGATGCCGGCGAAGCGCATACTGCTGGCAGGGCTGGCACCCGTACCACCTTCAGAACCACTGATGACGATGAGGTCGGCCTTTGCTTTTGCCACACCTGCAGCAATGGTGCCAACACCGCTTTCTGCTACCAATTTGACTGATACAGCGGCAGTTGGGTTGATGTTCTTTAAGTCGAAGATTAACTGAGCCAAGTCCTCGATACTATAGATATCATGATGAGGTGGGGGAGAAATGAGGCTGATGCCAGGAATGGCGTTACGCGTCTTGGCGATGATTTTGTTCACCTTGAAACCGGGCAACTGACCACCCTCACCAGGCTTGGCTCCCTGTGCCACCTTGATTTGTATTTCTTCGGCGTTCACCAGATATTCTGCCGTCACGCCAAAGCGTCCAGATGCAATCTGCTTCGTTTTGCTGGAGAGCGACACGCCGTCCACGTCTGTATGGTAACGGACATTGTCCTCACCACCTTCACCCGTGTTACTTCTTGCACCCAATTTGTTCATTGCCAGTGCCAATGCCTCGTGTGCTTCGATGCTCAAGGCTCCGAACGACATGGCACCTGTGACGAAATGCTTCACGATGCTTTCCACCGGCTCCACTTCCTCAAGAGGTGTAGGCTTTGCAGCCTTCTTCCATCCGAAGAAGTCGCGGATGAAGATGGGCTTTTCTTTCTCATCCACCATCTTCTCCCACTCTTGGAACTTTTTGTAAGAACCGAGACGTGTGGCAATCTGGAGGTTGGCAATCGTATCAGGGTTCCAAGCATGCAAGATGCCGTCTTTTCTGTATGAGAACTGTCCGTTGTTGGGCAGGAACTCGTTGATTTCTGTTGGTTTGAATGCCTCGTCGTGCAGGCGGATGGCATCTCTGGCGATGTCTTTCAGACCGATGCCGCCGATGGTGCTCACCTCTGTACCGAAATATCTTCTCAGCAAGTCTTCGCTCAATCCGATGCTCTCGAATATCTTCGCGCCGCGATACGAACGAATCGTGCTGATACCCATCTTCGACATGATTTTCTTCAAGCCCTTATCGACCGCCTTGATGTAGTGTGCCTCGGCCGTCGTGTAATCTTCCTGAATCTTATGCTTCTTCACGAGATCGTCCAACACGGCAAATGTCATGTATGGACAAATGGCGCTCGCTCCATAACCCAACAGCAAAGCGGCATGCATCACCTCGCGAATCTCACCGCTCTCTACAATCAGTGCCGTCTGCACGCGCTTCTGTACGCTGATCAAATAATGATGCACAGCGCTCACTGCCAACAGGCTGGGGATGGCTGCACGCTTTTCGTCAATGTCTCTATCTGAAAGGATGATATAGTTCACGCCCTCATCCACACTTGCCTCCGCCTCCTTGCAGAGATCCTCGATGGCTTGGCGAAGTCCGCTGGCACCCTTCTCAATATCGAAAAGCATCGCGAGTTTCTTCGTCTTGAAGCCCTTATAACGAATGTTGCAGAGGATGTCCAACTGCGTGTTCGTCAGCACAGGCTGTGGCAGACGCACCATCTTGCAGTTCGAAGCATCAGGGGTGAGGATGTTTGTTCCCACCGCACCGATATACTCTGTCAACGACATCACCAACTCCTCACGAATCGGGTCAATGGCGGGGTTCGTCACCTGTGCGAACTGCTGACGGAAGTAGTTGAAGAAAATCTGTGGACGGTCACTGATGACTGCCAGAGGCGTGTCATTACCCATCGCTGCTACAGGCTCCTGACCTGCTGTCGCCATTGGCACCACCGTCTTGTCGATGTCTTCCTGTCCGAAGCCAAAGTTGATGAGCTTGCGTTCGTAGTTCTCCACGCTGTTCTCCACATGGCGACCACTCTTCAGTTTCTCCAACTGGATGCGGTTCGTCGAGAGCCATTCGCGGTAAGGATGTGCCTTGGCGAGTTTCTCCTTGATTTCTCCATCATAATAAATCTTGCCCTCCTGTGTGTCGATGAGCAGAATCTTGCCCGGCTGCAAACGTCCCTTGCTGACCACATCGTTAGGCTCGAAGTCCATCACACCCACTTCAGAGGCCACAACCATCATACCACCCTTCGTGATGGTGTAACGGCTGGGGCGCAGACCGTTTCTGTCGAGCATACCACCCGCATAACGACCGTCAGAGAAAAGCAGGGCGGCAGGACCGTCCCATGGCTCCATCAAGATGGAGTGATATTCGTAGAACGCCTTCAGGTCTTCGCTGATTGGGTTCTTGTCGTTGAAACTCTCTGGCACGAGAATCGCCATCGCTTGCGGCAGACTCAGTCCGCTCATGATGAGGAACTCAAACACGTTGTCGAGGCTGGCAGAGTCGCTCATGCCCTCCTGCACGATAGGACGGATGTCCTTGATGTCGCCCAGCGCCTCGCTGCTCAACACACTCTCACGCGCCTTCATCCAGCCGCGGTTACCACGAATCGTGTTGATCTCGCCGTTGTGCGCCAACAAGCGGAACGGCTGTGCCAGACTCCATGTGGGGAAGGTGTTCGTGCTGAAACGTGAGTGCACCAGCGCCAGTCCGCTCGTGAAGTATGGACTCGACAGGTCGGGGAAGTACCTCCTCAACTGCCCGCTTGTCAACATACCTTTATAGATGATGTTCTTGCTGTTCAACGAACAAATGTAGAAATCCTCGTTGGTGATGCGGTTCTCAATCCTTTTGCGTACCTTATATAATATACGGTCGAAAGTCTCCACCTGCTCCTCTGCCACACCTGTTACGAACACCTGCTTGATGTCAGGCTCCACTTCTCTTGCGCCCACACCCAGCACCTCTGGACAGGTCGGCACTGTGCGCATGTGCATCAGCGTCAATCCTTCACGTTCTATCTCTTCAATCATCACGCTCAGAATAGCCTCCTGAGCCTTGGCCTCCTTCGGCAAAAACACCAGTCCCGTACCATACTTTCCCTTTTCAGGCACAGGAATGCCCTGCAGAAGGATGAACTCGTGCGGAATCTGCACCATGATGCCCGCGCCGTCGCCAGTCTTGTCGCGCGTTTCCGCCCCACGGTGCTCCATGTTCTCCAGCACCTTCAGCGCATTGTCCACCAACTCATGGCTTTTGCCCCCATGAATGTTGACCACCATGCCCACACCACAAGCGTCATGCTCGTAGGCCTTGCTGTACAAACCCAAATTACTCTTTTTCATGTCTTTTTGTACGATTATTTTGTTTGTGTTATGTGATTTCGGGTGCAAAGGTATGAAATGTATTTCATTTTGTTGCAAAATAATTTAAAAAACTTTCAATTTGTCTTGAAAATAATTGGAAATAGTAGAAAAAAGAAAGTGTTTATGTAAAATTAGTGGTAAAAAGATTGGGGAAAAATCGTTCCCCCATCGGACTTGATGATACAAGGCCCAATGGGGGAACGATGGTGAATGTATGTGATGATTTTGTATGGTTCCTGCTGATACTCAACGGTCGAGGTTCACCAACTTGTAATTGGTGGTGCCCATGCCGATTTTCTCGCCCCATTCCACGATATGGATGCCGTGCTGTCTTTCGATGCGCTGTTTCAGCGGGTCGGGATTGTTCTTGTCGTCTTTCTTCACCTGATAGATGAGGTCGTAGGCAGCACGGTCGCAAGCAACGGGGTCGGTGGAGGCGACGATGCCGATGTCCTGTATCTCTGGAGCATGAGGGTGAGCATCGCAGTCACAGTCGATGGAGATGTTGTTGAGCACATTGATATAAACGATGTTACCCTTGCCAAACCAGTCGGCAACTGCTTGTGCGGCGGCAGCCATACTTTCGAGGAAGGCATCCTGTGGTTGTGTGTACCGCCAACAGTCGGGAGTCTTGCTGGTCACACCATGTGAGTGGATGTAGGCCTTTCCAGCCGTGGAGGCAAATCCGATGGATTGGTTCTTGAGCACACCACCGAAGCCGCCCATCACGTGCCCCTTGAAGTGGGCGAGATTGATGCAGAAGTCGTAGTTGCCGAGATGCTCCCCCACGATGTCATATTTAATCCAAGTCTTGTCCTTCACGGGGATGCGCAGGTCGCCGTGCTCGTCCATGATGTCGACGGCAAAGATGCTGTCGAAACCATGCTCGTGGATAGTCTCCCAATGCTTGCTCACATCCTGGCGGCTCCCACCATAGGCGGTGCAGCACTCCACAATGGTGCCGTTCACCTGCTCCACGAGGTTGCGGATGAGTGGGGGCTTGAGATAGTTGTTGCCACCGCTTTCGCCTGTGCTGATTTTCACGGCCACACGTCCGTGTTCCTTCACACCGAGTGCCTCATAGATTTTCACCAACGACTCAGGTGTGATTTCTTTGGTGAAATACACTTTTGCCTGTTGTGCCTGCGCACCCACAAGGGTGACAGCACAAAGCAAAATGGATGTCAGTAGTTTCTTCATACTTGTTCTTTTTTTGGGGGGGCGTCCCTTAATCTGTCAGGGCAATAAACTGCGCTGGAGTTATCACACGAGGTGAGATGGGATAATGTTTCAGGTTTCCTGTCACGAGAAAAGAATCCTCATTGCTCAGAGATATTTCATAGAACACTCTATCATCTTCATCTGGCATCACCTCTGTATAATTTACCCTTGATGCCTCAACACCATGCTCGATGATGTGAGATATAAGAGCATCAGCTACTTCAGGAAGAATCTTGAGCTTTGCTCGGTGAAGCACCTCGTTATATTCATCAATGATGTAGGCATCGTACATGGGCACAAAAGCATCATCCAACAAACGCCTCACCACCTTGACTGTTGCGGCGTCAGGATTCTTAGTGATAAGAGCCGACACAAGGACGTTGGTGTCAATCACTGCATACATCATGCGGTCTGTTGCTTTTTACGATGTTCTTCTCTGGCGGCACGAATCTCCGCATTGATTTCATCCAATGTGAGTTCTGGCTCCTGGCTGGCCTCTGCAAACCTGCGTTGTTGCATATACAAGTCAAGGGCACTGGGCGTTTCCGTCCTGTCTCCTCTGATTGTGAATGGAATGCTGCGACTCCTGATTACAGCATTCACAAAGATGTTGAAAGCCGTGTTAGCACTCATGCCAAACTGTGCACAAAGTTCATCAAACTGCGACTTCATGCCAGATTCTAATCTCACTGTAACTGCCGATTGTGCCATAATCTATCGTTATCTATTTTTTTTGTTACGGTGGCATTATGCCGCCAATTTGATGGCAAAATTACACCAATCTTTTGATACGAACAAATTTTCACAAGCTTTTTTCTATTTCCCTTCAAAATTTTTGTAAAGAAAGTATCTGTACCTCTGGCATTTGACTTGAACGGAAAAAGCTTTATTATCTTTCTATTGTTTCATGTTACTTGTTGAGTAATTTTGTTTTTTGTTCCTGAAATTCTTCTTCTGATAAGATACCTGCATTTTTTAGTTTTGCCAGTTTCTCCAATTTGTTTTTGCCACATCGGCGGTGGCCTGCACCAATATCATTGTAGGTAAGGGCGCGAGTGTTGATGGTAGTGTGATGGTCAGTTACAATGCTGACTCGTATGGGATGTTTGGGAACATCTATCACCATGTGGGTGGCTCGCATGCGAAGGGGGAAATGCGGAGGGTGTACGATTGGGACACGAACAAGTTTCTGGGCGAGATTCCACAGGCGCGGGTGACTTACACGGTGAATGCTCAGATGAACGAGAAGCAGGTGAGCATCACGGAGACCACGTTTGGCGGACGTGAGGAACTGTGGAAAACCGGAGACTCGGGGCAAAGCACCCAGGAGGTTTGTTCTGGGATTGATTACGGTTCGCTGATGTACATTGCATTGGAACGGGCTGCTTCGGCTCATCCGGCCACTCAGGTGATGATTGACACTTATATGGCAGCACTTGGTTTCAAAAAAAACTGCCACAGAAGGACGCTACTCCAATAATACCTATGAAGTGTGGGATCTTGTTCCTCGTAATGTCCTCGTTGACGCTGAGGGTGACATCTTTGTAGTCGATGCAGAGATGAAGCATATTTAGACTTATGCTCTGCGGACTTACTGTAACTTCCTCGACGGGGAACATTTTCTTTCTCGTTTGTTTGATTTTTCTGTAACATTCTTGCATATCTCAAGAATGTTTCGGAACTTTGCAATGAAGGTGCGTATATGTATGATATAGTGCCTCATGGTTTTGTTAACGCTAAGATACTAATAATCTGCGATATGTGAAACTTTTCAACCTATATGATTACTAAACTTAATTCAACCAACGATTTCTAATATCCATTTTTTACTATGGTACAGGATTTATATGTTTTGATGATTACGGCCGCACTGGTCAGTCTTTTGTTTAAGTGGATAAAACAGCCTGTGGTGCTGGGTTATATCGTTGCAGGTGTCTTGGTGGGCCCGCATCTGTATGGCGAGACCATTGTGAATGCGGATAATGTCAAGTCATGGGGCGACATTGGCGTGCTGTTTGTGTTGTTCTGCATTGGCCTGGAATTCCGCCTCAAGAACCTCATCAGTAGCGGCAAAGTGGCAGCGATAGGCGCATTGACAATCATCTTGGGCATGATGGTCTTTGGCTATGGTGTGGGACAACTTGCCGAATTGGATATGATCAACTCCCTTTTCCTGGCGGGCATGCTTTGTATGTCGAGCACCACTATCGTGATGAAGGCAATTGATGAGGCTGGCTTGAGGAAGGAGCGTTTCGTCAAGGGTGCGACCAGTATTCTTATCGTGGAGGATGTGGTGGCAGTGGTGCTGATGGTGTTGCTCTCCAGTATCGCCATCCGTCATCAGTTCGAAGGTGCCGAACTGGCCAACAAGGTCATCTATCTGGCCATTACGCTCGTGGTATGGTTCATCAGCGGAATACTGATTATCCCGACAATCATACGCAAAGTGAAGAAACACTTGAATGACGAGTTGCTGATCATCTTCGCCTTAGGTCTGTGCTTAGGTATGGTGCTGACGGCAGAGGAAGCAGGGTTCAGTAGTGCCCTCGGTGCTTTCGTCATGGGTTCTATCCTTGCCGAGACGGTGGAGGCGCATCGTATCGAAAAGTTGATGACACCGCTGAAGAATGTCTTTGCATCCATTTTCTTCATCTCCGTGGGTATGATGATTGACCCGACTTCATTGGTGGAATTTTGGCCAAGTATCGTGTTGGTCTGCTTGGTGATTATCATCGGAATGATTCTCTTTGGCACCTTGGGTTGCTGGTGGGGTGGTCAGACGATGCGCGACTCCATGCTGACCAGTTTCTCGTTTGTGCAGATAGGTGAGTTCTCGTTCATCATCGCTGCACTGGGTACCAGTTTGGGCGTTCTCGATCCTGTCATCTATCCTATCATCGTGGCATCGAGTGTGGTGACCACCTTCCTCACACCTTATATTATGAAGGCCACTGTGCCTTGCTATACGTTCTTTTATAATCACGCTTCAGCGCGCTTGCGTAATAGAATTGATAAGCGAGAGCAGAAAGTTGCAGCAGCAGAGGCGGCTGCACCATCCGACGACTCGAACGCAGTTGCAGAAAAGGTTCGTCATGCCGTCAGAAAAACGTACGTCACGAAGTATCTTGTCAATCTGTTCATCAAGAACATGAGCGCTCATGATGAATAAGCGGAATAAGCGAAGATACGTAACGAATCCTAAAACCTAAATAACTATGAGTCAAGATTTTGTAAAGACCAGTGCAGACCTCGTGGTCTATGGTAAGATTTTTACTGCCGAAAACAATCAGATTGTCGAAGCCTTTGCGGTGAAGGATGGTAAGTATGTCTATGTAGGCGACAGGAAAGGAGCCGAAGCATTTGTTGAAACAGGCAAGACTGAAGTGGTGGATTATTCGGATAAGGGCCTTGTGATGCCCAGTTGCGGCAACGGTCACGCGCATTATTCAATAGGTGTTGCCCTGCCGATAGTCGGAACGGTGGCCATTGGGCAGACTCCTGACAAGTTCTTGGCTGAAGTCGTTCCCGCTGCCGTCAAGAAGGCTCGGGAAACAAAGGCGACAGCCATCTTCGGCTTCGGTTGGAATTACATCACCTTCATGGAGCAGATTCCTACCCGCCAACAACTGGATGCCATCTGTGACGATATTCCCATTTACTTTGCGGATGATGAGGGACACAAGGCCGTGGCGAATACCCTGATGTTGGTCAATGCAGGCATTATGAAGGCCGACGGCACAGTGCTGAAAAAGGATCAGGACATCCGTGGCGGCGAGATTGTGATGGGTGCCGACGGTACTCCTACCGGTTTCCTGAAAGAACAGGCGGGCACTTACACCCGTTCCTTCCTTGATAATGAAAGACTCTATCCCGTTGATGTGGCAAAAATAGTCATCCCCAAAATCCAGGAACACTTGGTGGCAGAGGGTTACACCATGTATATTGATGGCTGGGGAAACTATTTCTACAACGACAATTTCTTCAAGGCTGCACAGCAGTTGGATCAGGCAGGCGAGATGAACTTCGTGCTGGGCTTGACCTACGAGGTGGAAAGTTGGATGAATGTGGATGAGGCTTTGAAGAAAGCCGCTGACGTTCAGAAATACGCCAGCACCCATGTGAAGACGAACTGGCTCAAACTCTTCATGGACGGTACGGTGGAAGGTGGCACCGGCTATGTGGAGCCGCTCTATCCTGACGGACATCAGGGCCTCGCCAACTGGACCGAGGAGGAGTTGACGGACATCACGCGCAAGACGAATGCAAAGGGTGTCAGCATGCATATCCATACGATGGGTAACAAGGCCGTCAATAGCGTGGTCAGCGCCTATGTGAAAGGCGGAAAGGATGAGTTGCGCAACACGTTGGTGCACGTGCGTAACGTCAATGCCGAGGATTATCAGCGGATGGCAGACCATAACATATATGTTGCCTCAGGTATGCTCTGGCACCATTGCCCCTCTTTTGCTGCCGACTATATCCGCGAACACGGCTTGGCACCCGTAGGTCAGGAAGCCAAGTCCTATCCGATGAAGTCCTATTTCGACAACGGTATCCACATGACCTCTCACTCAGACTTCCCTGCAACGAGCGGCAGCCCTGACGACCCGTTCGGCATCATCGAGGTTGCTGTGACGGGTGTTCTTCACGGCGAGAACGGCACCCCCTGGTGGCCCGAAGAACTCGTGACCCGCGAGCAGGCAATCGAATCCCTGACCATCAACATTGCCAAGCAGATGCTCATCGAGAAGGAGAGAGGCAGCATCAGCAAAGGCAAGTATGCTGACTTCCTGCTGGTCAACAAAGATGTGCTGTCGTGTCCGGTGACTGAGATTCACGAAGCCAGACCCGCAGCAACCTACTTCGAGGGAAAGAAGGTCTTTTCTTTGTGACAAAAGGGATCAGTTTTACACAACAAAAAAAGGTGAGCCTCACCTTTTTTTGTATGGCATCAGAGAACCTTGTTGTCACGGTCTCTGTAGGGTTGGTGTAATATGCTCTGTAGTGTTAGTGTAATATGCTCTGTAGTGTTAGTGTAATATGCTCTACGGACTTACTGTAACATCTTCAACAGGGGCAGTGTAAGAACCTCCACTGACTCAGTGTAACATCCTCCATGATGGTAGTGTAAGTGATAAATTCGATTCCTTGTTGGAATTGATCAATTCGTAGAAGGAATTGATGAATAAGTAGAAGGAATTGATCAATTCTAAGAAGGAATTGATGAAGAGAATTTGGAAGTGAATTGAAAAAATGCTACCTTTGCAGTGAAAGGGAGGCCTGCCAAAAGGACTTCCAAATTGTTACTGCAAAGATACGTTTTTTTTTCGACTTTGTCAAGTGTTTTTATACGGATTATGATGAAAACAGTGAAATTTGTGATATCGGTGATGGTGTGGGTCTTGTCGGCTCTGGCTGTCACGGTGATGGCCTGCACCAACATCATAGTAGGTAAGGGCGCGAGTGTTGATGGTAGCGTGATGGTCAGTTACAATGCTGACTCGTATGGGATGTTTGGGAACATCTATCACCATGTGGGTGGCACGCATGCGAAGGGGGAAATGCGGAAGGTGTACGATTGGGACACGAACAAGTTTCTGGGCGAGATTCCACAGGCGCCGGTGACTTACACGGTGAATGCTCAGATGAACGAGAAGCAGGTGAGCATCACGGAGACTACGTTTGGCGGACGTGAGGAATTGTGGAAAACCGGAGACTCGGGGCAAAGCTCTCAGGAACTTTGTTCTGGGATTGATTACGGTTCGCTGATGTACATTGCATTGGAACGGGCTGCTTCGGCTCGTGAGGCCATCAGGGTGATGACGTCGTTGGTGGAACAGTATGGCTATTGCTCGGAGGGTGAGTCTTTCTCCATCTGCGACAAGCAGGAGGCGTGGATTCTGGAGATGATAGGGAAGGGTGCTGGCGAGAAAGGTGCTGTGTGGGTGGCTGTGCGTATTCCCGATGACTGTGTGTCGGCTCATGCCAATCAGAGCCGCATCACGCGCTTGAGTCAGTATGACAAGAAGCAGGTGATGCGCTCGAAGGATGTGATTGCGTTTGCCCGCAAAAAGGGCTACTTCACGGGCAAGGATGCGGACTTCTCGTTCCGCGATGCTTATGCGCCCAACGATTTCGGTACCGTCCGCTATTGCGAGGCACGTGTGTGGAGCATCTTCAACCGTTTCTGTGACGGGATGGAGCGCTATGTGGAATATGCCAAGGGAAATGAATTGAAGGGCGAGATGCCGCTCTACATGAAGCCCGACAGGAAGATTTCTGTGCAGGATGTGATGAACGCCATGCGTGACCACTATGAGGACACGCCTTTCGATATTCGGAACGGAGTGGGGGCTGGTGCCTACAATATGCCTTACCGTCCCACGCCGTTGGAGTGGGAGAGTGAGGGCAAGACATACTTTAACGAAAGACCTGTTTCGACACAGCAGACAGCCTTCTCGTATGTGGGGCAGATGCGTGCTCAATATCCCGATGCCATCGGAGGTGTGGCGTGGGTGACAAACGATGACCCCAACATGGCTCCTTACGTGCCGCTCTATTGTGCCATCACGGAGATGCCCAAGTGTTTCCGGCGGATAGAAGGTGTGCAGGACGATGTCACTTTTTCTTGGGAGAGTGCCTTCTGGGTGCAGAATGCCGTGAGCAACATGGTCTATCCCTACTATGAGAAGATGTTCCCCGATGTGCTGAAGGAACGTGAGCGGATGGAGAAAAACGTGGCGGGTGAACCCCAGTTCGCCCAAGCGATGCTGACGCTCCTCCGCAACGAGGGTGAGGAGGCGCTGACTCGTCACCTCACGGATGCCGCCACCATTCAGGCGAACATGATGCTTGCTGCTTGGGTGCATCTCTACGAATACCTGATGGTGAAGCACCTCGATATGGCGGTGAAGAAGGTGGATGCCGATGACCCGTTGCTGCAGAACTTCAAGAAAACAGAGAACGGATTGGCAGAACCGCCAACCCGTCCAGGTTATCCCGAGTCGTTCCGCAAAAGAATTGTGGAAGAGGAGGGAGAAAGATGCTTGATGAAGAATTGAAAAATTGCAGAATTGAAGAATTGAAGTTTTGGGCTAACGCGATGCGCACTAACCGAATGGCAACTTCAATTGGCTTCGCCGAGCTAAAGGTTCTTCAATTTTTTAATCCTTCAATTTTCCTACAGCGGCATATTTCCGTGCTTCTTCGGCGGATTGCTCTGATTCTTGTTGCGCGACATCTCGAGCGACTGAATGAGCCGGATGCGTGTGTCGCACGGCTGGATAATCTCGTCGATGTAGCCCAGTTGGGCGGCAGGCATAGGATTGGCGAACTTCTGTCGATACTCTTCAATCTTTTCGGCGCGCTCTTCTGGAGTGGCTTTGCGATAGAGAATGTTGCACGCGCCTTCTGCTCCCATCACAGCGATTTCGGCAGTTGGGTAGGCGAGGTTCACGTCGGCTCCGATGCACTTTGAGTTCATCACGATGTAGGCTCCACCGTAAGCTTTGCGGGTGATGAGTGTGATTTTGGGCACAGTGGCCTCGGCGAAAGCATAGACAATCTTGGCTCCGTGACGAATGATGCCGTTGTGCTCTTGCTGCACGCCTGGCAGGAAGCCTGGCACATCTTCCACCGCGATGAGTGGGATGTTGAAACAGTCGCAGAAGCGAATGAAGCGGGCAGCCTTGTCGGAGGCGTCGATATCGAGCGCACCTGCAAGGAAGTTGGGCTGATTGGCCACAAAACCCACCGTTCGTCCAGCCATGCGTCCGAAGCCGATGACGATGTTCTTGGCGAACTCAGGTTGAATCTCGAAAAAGTATTGCTGGTCGCACACGGGTTCGATGATGTGTCGGATGTCGTAAGGGACGTTCGGGTCGGCGGGCACCACGTTGTCGAGTTCGTGGCAGATGCGAGTCACTTCGTCGGTGACGGGGTGGATGGGCGCATCTTCCATATTGTTGGAAGGGATGAAGCCGATGAGTTCGCGGATGGTCATGAGGGTCTCTTCGTCGCTGTTGCAGATGAAGTGGCTCACGCCGCTCACGCTGTTGTGGGTCATCGCTCCACCAAGCGTTTCCTTATCCACATCCTCGTTGGTGACGGCTTTCACCACGTTGGGGCCTGTGACAAACATCTGGCTCTGTTCCTTCACCATGAGGATGAAGTCGGTGAGGGCAGGCGAGTAACACGAACCACCTGCACAGGGACCAAGGATGGCGCTGATTTGAGGGATGACACCCGATGCCATCACGTTTCTCTTGAAGATGTGGGCAAAGCCTGTGAGCGATTCCACACCTTCCTGAATACGAGCACCGCCCGAGTCGTTCAATCCGATGATGGGGGCACCGTTCTTGAGTGCCAAGTCCTGCACCTTAGCGATTTTCTGTGCATTGGCAGCCGACAGCGAACCGCCCAGCACGGCAAAGTCGAAGGCATAGACAAAGACGATGCGTCCGTCAATTTTGCCGTAGCCTGAAATGACGCCGTCGCCTTCGATGCGCTTCTTCTCCATGCCGAAGTCGTTGCAGCGGTGCACCACGTGTTTGTCCATCTCGACGAAGGTGCCGCGGTCGAGAAGGGTCTCTATTCTCTCTCTTGCTGTAAGTTTGTTCATAAATAAAAATTGAAGAGTTGAAGAATTGAAGAGTTGAAGTTTTTGGCTAACGCGATGCGCATCAACCGAATGGCAACTTCAATTCTTCATTTGTTTAATTTTTTAATTCTAATTTAATGAGCGCCTGTTCCACGCGAACGCTGTCACCCACATTCACTAAGATTTCCTTCACCGTGCAGTCGGCACTCACCTTGTAGTTCGACTGCATCTTCATGGCCTCCATCGTGAGCACGGTGTCGCCCTCGTGGAGTTCGTCGCCGGGCTTCACGTAGATGTTGACAATCTTGCAGGGCATCGGAGCCGTGATGACATCGGCTTGGATGACATCATGTGAGCCTCCACGTCGCATCTTCATGTACTTGGCTTGTGAGTCGAGCATGTCAATCTGATAGGTGGAGTAGTTGAGGTTCACGCGGTAGTGCTTCTCGCTTGCTTCGCGGATGAGTTCGGCATTGTATGAGTTGCCGTCGTAGATGAGGGAGCAGGTGCCGTTTTGCAGCATCGCCACGTCCACATCGTACACTTTTCCGTCGATGTCTATCTTCACTTGGTTGCCTTCCTTGCTCAGCAGGGTCACTTCCAAGGTCTTATTTCCTACTTGTATTTCCACAGTTTAATTTACTATTTTGCAATTTACAAATTACTATTTATTTGTCAATTTTACGATTTGGCGTCCGCATGGGAAATAGTTCAATTACTCAATGAATCAATCGTCAAATTGTAAATCGTCAAATTGTCAATGACTACACTCTCAGCACTCCCTTCTGCAATCCGAAAGCACGCCAACGACTGATGGCTGTGTTCTCCATTGTGAGCGTGGTTGGTTTGTTCTCTTCGAGGTTCATCAGATAATCGATATAGGCCGCGATGACCGCCATTGGCTCAGAGTCGTTTTTGAAGCCCGGACGCGGACGCAAGCGGTCTTGGTTGCGCTCGATGAAGTAGGTGTTGTAGTTGCCCTGCTTGAAGTCGGGCACATCGATGATGCGACGCAGATAGCGGATGTTGGTGGTCAATCCCGTTATCTTGTACTCGTAGAGCACACGGCGCATGCGCTCGATGGCGTATTCGCGGCTGGTTGCCCACACGATGAGTTTACCAATCATCGGGTCGTAATGCACGGGAATCTCATAACCTTCATACACATACGAGTCGATGCGCGTGCCGATGCCGTGAGGTTCGGTGAGTTGCTTGATGACGCCCGGAGAGGGCATGAAGTTGTGTTCTGTATCCTCCGCACAAATACGGCACTCGATGGCGTGACCACGCTGGCGGATGTCTTCTTGACGATAGCGCAAGGGCTGCCCGTCGGCAATGAGAATTTGCTCCTTCACGAGGTCGATGCCCACCACTTCCTCCGTGATGGGATGTTCCACCTGCAGGCGCGTGTTCATCTCCAAAAAGTAGAACTTATGGTATTTGTCCACGAGGAATTCGATGGTTCCTGCACCTTCATATCCCACAGCACGTGCGGCTGCCACCGCTTTGGCACCCATCTCCATGCGCAGGTTGTAGTCGATGAAGGGGCTTGGGCTCTCCTCCACAATCTTCTGGTGACGACGCTGCACGGAGCACTCGCGGTCGAAGAGGTGAATCACGTTGCCGTGTTTGTCGCCCAGAATCTGGAATTCGATGTGGTGTGGCTCTTCCACGAATTTCTCGATGTACACCGTATCATCGCCGAAACCCGACATCGCCTCACTGCGAGCCGCATTGTACATTTCCACCACATCTTCTTCACGTTCGATGAGACGCATGCCTTTGCCGCCACCGCCCATTGAGGCTTTCAGCATGACGGGGAAGCCAATCTTCTTGGCCACAGCCACCGCTTCCTCTGCCGATTTGAGCGGTTCTTCTGTACCTGGTACAACAGGCACTCCGGCCTCAATCATCTTGCGGCGGGCGCTGATTTTGTCGCCCATTTCCTCCATCGTTTCAGGACGAGGACCGATGAAGATGAAGCCTTCCTGCTCGCATCGGCGGGCAAGCTCTGAGTTTTCCGAAAGAAAACCATATCCGGGATGGATGGCATCCACTTTGTGCTTGTGGGCGGCTTCGAGAATGTGGTCAATATTCAAATAACTGTCGCTGCTGCTTGCTCCACCGATGCATTCAGCCTCGTTGGCAAAGAGCACGTGACGCGAGAGACGGTCGGCGGTGCTATAGACAGCCACCGAACGGATGCCCATCTCGTAGCAACTGCGCATCACACGGATGGCAATCTCTCCACGATTTGCTACTAAAATCTTTCTAATCATATCTTTAGTTTTACATAAGTCTCAGTGTGAAATACCCCAGCACCATACCAATGATGCCGATGCAGATACCAATTTTCAGCATCTCGCCCTGTTTCACCAATCCTGTAGAATGGGCAATAGCATTGGGAGGTGTACTGATGGGTAAACACATCGACACAGATGCCGTGATGGCAATGGCAATGAGCATTGTGGTGACACCGCCGATGCTGTCGAGACGCTCACCCATACCCTTACATACCACAGCGAGGATGGGTACGAGCAAAGCGGTAGTGGCGGTGTTGCTGATGAAGTTAGACATCGCAAAGCACAATAGCATGGCAATGATGAGAATCATGAGCGGTGACCAACTGCTGAAAGGAATGCTCTTGATGGCGTTCTCGGCCAAACCGGACTCGTTGAGGGCAACTCCCAGCGCAAAACCTCCTGCCACCATCCAGAGCACACTCCAGTTGATGGCCTGCAAGTCCTTTGCTGTGATGACTCCTGTGGCAGCAAACACCGCAATCGGAATCATGGCCACCGTATTGGCATTCACGCCAGTCACCTTGTCCAAAAGCCAGAAGAGAATGGTCACAATGAAGGTCACAATCACCACCACCGTGCGCCAATTGTGTTGTACGTTCCCTTCGATGTTCAGTTCGATGGTCTTTTTCTTGAACGGGAAGAAACGCAGCAACAGCCACCAGCCAATCAGCAGAAGGACAAATGTCATAGGAGCCATGTAGGCCATCCACTCGCCGAAACCGATGTTGAGGTTCATTCCCTCAGGGTCGTTCAGATACTTCAGGGCAATCATGTTAGGTGGAGTGCCGATAGGGGTTCCGATACCACCAATGTTGGCACCCAGAGGAATGGCCAATGTCAGAGCGATGCGTCCCTTGCCGTCGGCAGGCAAGGCTTTGAACACGGGTGCCAGGAACGTGAGCATCATTGCTGCTGTGGCCGTGTTGCTGATGAACATGGAGAACAAACCCGTGATGAGGATGAATCCCAGCAACACCACCTCGCTCTTCGTTCCGAAAGGCTTCAGCAAGAATCGTGCCAACACGACATCCAGTCCGCTCTTTGTGGTGGCACTTGCCAACACGAAACCGCCCAAAAACAAAATGATAATGGGGTCGGCAAAAGTGGCCATGAGTACTTTGTGACTCAGGAGTTCCGACTTTTCCAACCCCGACGTGTAGAAATTCAGCGCGCTGTCCGATGTGGCAAACAGCAGCATGCAGATGAGGCACACCGATGTGGCCCATGAGGGAATGGCTTCCGTCAGCCACATGAGGGTGGCAAACACAAAGATAGCAATGATGCGCTGTTGCACCACCGTCAGTCCTTCAATGCCGAAACAATCCGTAGGCAACAGCCATACCACGATTGTGGCCAGTACCGCCACGACTGATGAGATGAACTGTTTGTTGTTAAAACGTGCCGACAATTTGTTGCCAGCCTTCACATCCCCCTTTAGTTCCAACTTGCCCAATAGGCGCAAGTGGAACAACTTGTTGTTAAAAAGTGACATATATACAATAAATAATTTGCCCAAAAAACGAGCACCCGTGCATCACTGCAGAGGCACCCTGCATTTACAACACTTTTTTTAATTGTGACCGTCATGTCCGTTATCCCGCAGACATGCGTATACGTAGGCAAATGGCAGGTCTTCTGACTGATCCTACAGATGTGCCGTCTTCCCGAAGATACTCAAAATCACGCCCGTAGGGCATAACCTTGACTCCAGTGACTCTGTTCGCACTCCTGTTAAAAAGGACTCACAGCATCGGGTAATGTCGCAGATTTTCACTGCATTCCCATCTTGGCCCCGTCACCGTCCCAAATGCATGGTTGCATGGGGGGAGGGGAACCATTTGCGGCGGCAAAGGTAGTGCTTTTTCATTGTTTGTACAAGAAAAATGACTGAGTTTTTGGTTGGAATAGTGTTTTTCATTAACTTTGGCGGCTAAAAATAATGCACAGACATGAAAAAAATACCACAGATTATCATCACGATGGCGTTCTGCTTCCTCGGGTTCGTTGGACATGCAGATGCGCAGTATATTGAGAAATTGGAGGGGAAAGTGGCTGAGAATGCACCCCTGCGTGAGTTTGCGGAGCAGCAGCAGACGCTTTTCAATTTCGGTTGGAAATTTCAACTGGGTAATCCCGACAAGGCTGAACGTGCCGACTTCGATGATAGCGGGTGGCGCACGTTGGATGTGCCACACGACTTTCAGTTTGAGCAGCCGTGGAACGAGAAGGAAGATATGGGGCGAGGGTTCAAGCCGATGTGTGAAGGTTGGTACCGCAAGACTTTCAACATTCCAGAAGCGTTGAAGGGCAAGCGCATCGTGTTGGACTTTGAGGGTGTGATGTATGTATGCGATGTCTATGTGAACGGCAAGAAGGTGGCGAGCAATGAGTATGGCTACACGGGTTTTGAGGCTGACATCTCGAAGGCGGTGCGTTACGGTGGTGAGAACGTGGTGGCGGTCTATTCCAGCACGGGTCCCAAGAACGGTAGCCGTTGGTACACGGGTGGTGGCATCTATCGCAACGTGTGGCTGAAGGTGAGCAATCAGACACGAATCGCACGGCACGGTCTGTATATACAGACCCTCTCCCCAACCCTCCCCCGTAATGGGGAGGGAGACCCTGCGGGGTCTTTGTCGTCAGCAAACAAGCCGGATGGTTCTCCCCATTATGGGGGAGATGCCCAAAGGGCAGAGAGGGTCTGGTCTGTGAATGTGCAGGTGCAGGTTCAGAAATGGCAGAAGCACAATATTCTCATTCGTGCGCGCGTGAAGGATGCCGCTGGCAAGGTCGTGGCAACGGCAGAACAGGGCATGCCCGACCACACCAACCAGAACAACACCGAAGTGCAGCTTCCTCCCATGTCCGTACAGAATCCCGCCTTGTGGGATTTGGATTCTCCCAACCTCTACACCGTCGAAGCCCTGCTCGTAGAAGATGGCATCGTCATTGACTCTGTAGCCGACCAGTTTGGCTTCCGCACCATTGAGTATGGCACCGATTTCGGTTTCAAACTGAATGGCAAGAAGGTGTTCCTCACGGGTATTGCCAACCATCACGACCTCGGTGCCGTTGGTGTGGCAGCATTCCCAACTGCCGTTGAACGTCAACTCCGCCAACTGAAAGCCTTTGGCTACAATGCCATCCGCTGTTCGCACAATCCCTATTCGGAGGACTTCTACGGCATCGCCGACCGCATCGGTCTGTTGGTGGTGGACGAACTCATCGACAAGTGGTCGGATAAGGACTATTGGGGTGGTCGCAAGCCCTTCATGCAGATATGGCCAGAACTGATGCAGGAGTGGGTGAAACGTGACCGCAACCATCCTTCAGTCGTGCTGTGGAGCCTCGGCAACGAACTCCAGACACGTTCCGACTGGAGCGGTTATCAGACCAATGACTGGGGCATCACGACTTACCGCATCTTTGACCAGATGGTGAAGCGATACGACAAGACGCGTCCCACCACTGTGGCGATGTTTCCTGCACGGGCAGGAGCACAGAGGGGCACTCCCGACTTCAAGACCTACCTCGTGCCGCCCGAACTGGCGTGTGTGACCGAGGTGGCATCATTCAATTACCAGTGGGATGCCTATCACGGCTACTACGAGCATGCGCCCCATCTCATCCTCTTCCAGAGCGAGGCGGTGACCAATCAGTTGCAGCAACCTTTCTACGGCATGAATCGTCAGCGTGGTGTGGGACTCTGCTGGTGGGGTGCCATCGAATATTGGGGCGAATCGAACGCATGGCCGAAGAAAGGGTGGAACTACTCGTTTTTCAGTCACACCTTGCAGCCCTATCCGCAGGCCTATCTCATCAAGTCGTGCATCCAACCCGATGAGCCAGTGGTGTGCATCGGTGTGGTGGACGGCGAGGGTGAAAGCCTCGAATGGAACGACATCAAGGTGGGACAGCAGCGCATCAACCGAAATTGGAACCAAAAGGTGGGTTCACATCCCAATGTGTTCACTTACACTAATGCCGATGAGGTGGAACTCCTCTATAATGGAAAATCGTTGGGTGTACAGAAAAATGACACCGCCGACATCGTGAAGCGCAACATCATCCTGTGGTCGGGCATCGACTATGGAACGGGCGGCAAACTTGTTGCCGTGGCCCGAACGAAAGGCAAGGAAGTGGCTCGTGACGAGATGGAGACAACTGGCAAGGCCGTCGCACTCCGCATAGAGGAAGAAACCCTTCCGATGGTTCATTGGGCAGCCGACGGCATGACCCTCAAATATCTCAACATCTACGCCATCGACAGCAAGGGCAGGGTGGTGCCGAACGCAACAGACGGACTCACGGTGAAAGTGGAAGGTGCCGCTACCTTCGTTGCCCTCGACAATGGCGACCACTACACCGACGACCTTTTCCACGATGTGACCACCAAACAGATGCAGACAGGCTACATGCAGTGCATTCTCCGTAGCACACGCACCGCAGGGAAGGTGACCCTCACCGTCACATCTCCCACCTTGAAAGGGGTGAAAACGGTGTTCAAGACCGAGAAAGTGCAGCAGTTCTGATGATGGAGGGGAGTGAACTCCTCAAAAAATAAAATATGAATGAAGTTTTTTGGTTTTTATCTCACTAAATCGTAACTTTGTGGGCGATTTCTTTTGACAACCATTAATTCATTTAAAATAAACGTATCAACTAACGATTTAACACTATGGATCAAGAACTTATCAAGCAGTGCACGGCTGAGGCTCAGAAGTGGCTCTCGCCTGCGTTCGATGCCGAGACTCAGGCTGAGGTGAAGGCGATGCTCGATGCAGAGGACAAAACGGCGCTCATTGACGCATTTTATCAGAATCTGGAGTTTGGTACCGGCGGTCTGCGCGGTATCATGGGTGCGGGCACGAACCGCATGAACAAGTACATCGTGGGTATGGCCACGCAGGGCTTTGCCAACTATATCAATAAGGCGTTTGCGGGCAAGAAGGACATCAGCGTAGTGGTGGGTCACGACTGCCGCAACAACTCCCGCCTGTTTGCTGAGACGGTGGCTGACATCTTCTCTGCCAACGGCATCAAGGCGTATCTCTTCGAGAGCCTGCGTCCTACTCCCGAGATTTCTTTCGCCATCCGTCAGTTGGGTGCTCAGGCAGGTGTGAACATCACGGCCAGCCACAACCCACGCGAGTATAACGGCTACAAGGCTTACTGGGATGACGGTGCACAGGTGCTGGCTCCGCACGACACAGGCATCATCGACGAGGTGAACAAGGTGACGATTGACCAGGTGAAGTTCACGCCTAACAACGACCTCATTCAGATTATCGGTGGCGAAATGGACATCGACTACCTGAATGCGGTGCATGAGGCATTGGTGGATCAAGAGGTGATTAACCGTCAGAAGGACCTCTGCATCGTTTACTCTCCACTGCATGGAACAGGCCGCGTGATTATCCCTGCTGCCCTGCGTACTTGGGGCTTCCAGAATATCAACGTGGTGAAGGAGCAGATGGTGATTGACGGAAACTTCCCAACCGTCGTGTCGCCTAACCCTGAGAACTCTGAGGCCATGACCCTCGGTATGCAACTCGGTACGAAGCTGAATGCTGACCTCGTGCTGGCTTCTGATCCTGATGCTGACCGTCTGGCTGTGGTATGCCGTGATCCTAAGGGCGAGTGGTGCATCCTGAATGGTAACCAGACAGCGCTGATGCTCTCTTACTATATTATTGAGAACAAGAAGAAGCTGGGTCAGTTGAAGGGCAACGAGTTCATGGTGAAGACCATTGTGACCACAGAGACCATTGCTGAGATTGCCAAGAGAAACAACGTGGAGATTCGTGACGTTTATACTGGCTTCAAGTGGATTGCTCGTGAAATCAAGCTCTCCGAGGGCGTGAAGAAGTACATTGGCGGTGGTGAGGAATCGTTCGGTTACCTGCCATTCGACAAGGTGCGCGACAAGGACAGTCCTGCCTCCATCTGTCTCCTCTGCGAGATTGCTGCTTGGGCAAAGGACAACGGCATGACTCTCTATGACCTGCTCATGAAGATTTACCTCGACTATGGTTTCGCTTATCAGAACGCCATTTCCGTGACGAAGCCAGGCAAGTCGGGTGCTGACGAAATCAAGCAGATGATGGAAGACTTCCGCAAGACTCCTCCAACATCGCTGGGTGGCAGCCTTGTGGTGTGCGTGAAGGACTACAAGACCCTCAAGCAAGTGTGCGACGGCAAGGAAACGGCCATCGACATGCCAGCCACCAGCAACGTGCTCCAGTGGTTCACGGCCGACGGCACCAAGATTTCCGTGCGTCCATCAGGCACCGAACCCAAGATTAAGTTCTACGTGGAGGTGAAGGGCGAGATGGGATGCGCCAAGTGCTACCCGTCTGCCACTGCCGAGGCGAAGGCCAAGGTGGATGCCATCAAGCAGGACTTGGGACTGTGAGTAAAGGGAAAAAGTAAAAGTGAAAAGTGAAAAATTTGCTACCGCATGAGTACGTCACCTGTTGGCCTACTACTGCGGTAGCAAATTTTTCACTTTTCCTTTTTCACTTTTCCTTTCAAATGGCTTTGTCCTCGAAGTGCAGCCACTTGCCTGTGAGTGGATGGCAGAAAGAGAGGCTTTCAGCGTGAAGGTAGAGGCGGTCGGAGGCTGTGCCGTAGAGGATGTCGCCTTTGATGGGGCGGCCAAGTCCTTCGGGATGGGCGCAATGGATGCGGAGTTGGTGGGTGCGTCCGCTTTCGGGATAGAGTTCGATGCGGCGGGGCGAGGTGAACTCGTAGTAAGTGAAGGCGGGTTTGCCGAAACGGTGGTCGACCACTTGGCGCGGAGCGTCGAAGGGGTTCCGTGAGAGAGGCAGGGAGATGGTGCCATGGGAGAGTCCATCGACGGTGCGGAGTTCGGTGACGCCTGAGTGGGGCTCATGGTATAGATTGGAAGTTGAAAGTTGAGAGTCGGAAGTTGAAAGTAGCCGTTCCACCTGCTTGGCTTTGAGCAGCACCTTCTCGGGCATGGGAGAGGGTTCGTCGAGGATGGCGACATACTTCTTCATCATCTTGTGCTCCATGAAGAGTTGCTGAATCCATTGGCAGGCCTCACGGGTCTTGGCGGCTATCATCACACCCGAGGTGTCTTGGTCAAGACGGTGCATGAGGACGTAGTTGGGATTGAGGCTGAAGAGGTAATCCATGAGGGAGGGTTCGCCGTGATTGCGGCTGGGCACAGAAAGCAGCCCCGAAGGTTTATAGACAATCAGGAAATCGTCGGATTCGTGGATGATGCGCACTCGCTTGAGCAGCAGTCGGGCACGGTGGAAGAGGGGATTCTCTTCGACGTTGAGCCCTTTGAGCATGAAGGTGAGGATGGGCACGCACTTGTGCTGGCATGCAGGATAGAAGTTCTTCTCGATGCGCATTTCGTTGCCCTTCGAAGGACCTATCCAGAACTCTTCCATGCAGATGGGTTTGAGTCCATGCTGATAGGCGTACTGGAGGAGTTTGGGAGCGCAACATTCGCCTGCTCCACCAGGGGGAACGCCGTACCTGCCTTTGGGCTTGGTGGCGATGCGTCCTTCCTTGTAAGCGATGTATTCCTCTTCGGGAAAGGGGGATTTGTAGTCTTTGAATATGTCGATGAGGTCGGCTTCTTCACCCTCGGCATTGCGCATACGGAACTGGCGGAATGTCCACATCTGCAGTTCTTGCGACATCTCTTTGCGGAGGGCTTTGAGACGGGCGATTTCTTCTCTTTTCTGTTGTTGCTCTGGGGTCTCTTCTGCAGGGTCGGGCTGTTTGCCGGGCAGGTCGCAGTAGAGGTTGTTGATGCGTTGGGTCAAGGCCATTATCTCCAGTTCCTTCTTACGAAAATGTCCCTTGGGGTCTTGCAAATCGACCACAGGAGGCACGAAGCCCTTATGATGGTAGGAGCCGTTGTAGATGCCGGAAAAGGCGCGGAGGTAGTAGCGTTTCCCTTTGTGTTCGACGATGAGCACTCCAAACATCTTTCCTTCCTTCGGCACCATCTCGGGGGTGTTGTAGCAATACGCCACCACCTCGTCCACCACCGCACGGCACAGTTTGTGCGGACGATAGCAGAAGGGGAAGGTGAATTCCTTGGGCGATTCGGTCTTCTGCATCTTGGCAGGGAGAGGATGCAGTTGCTGCCTCAATCCGTCTCGGCCAAAGGTGTTGCGAAAAAAATGGAAAATGATATGGAATGGGTTGTTGCTCATTGGCTGACTTCAACGCGCTGAGTGGGTGCCATCTCCACATTTCGCTTGTCCACCTGTGTGACCACTTTGGCGGCAAGACTCATGAAGGCGATACCTTCAGGAGAGGCGGGATGGAGCACGGCTGGTTCACCGCTGTCGCCTGTCTCGCAGACGGATTGGATGAGCGGAATCTGTGCCAAAAGTGGCACTCCCAGTTCCTCGGCGAGTTGCTTGCAACCTTCTTTGCCGAAGATGTAGTATTTGTTCTCCGGAAGTTCGGCAGGCGTGAACCAAGCCATATTCTCGACGAGACCGAGGATGGGCACATTCACCTTGTCGTTCATGTACATGTTGATGCCTTTCCGGGCATCAGCCAATGCAACCTGCTGAGGGGTGGAAACGATGATGGCGCCCGTGATGCCGAGAGTTTGCAGGAGGGTCAGGTGGATGTCACTCGTGCCTGGAGGGGTGTCGAGAATGAAGTAGTCGAGGTCGCCCCATTGAGCCTCGGTGATGAGTTGCTTGAGCGCATTCGAAGCCATTCCTCCTCGCCAAAGGGTGGCTTGGTCGGGATTGACGAAGAAGCCGATGGAGAGCAACTTCACACCGTATTTCTCCACAGGCACGATGAGGTCACGTCCTTCCACCTGTACGGCATAAGGACGCTCTTCCTCCACCCCAAACATCTTGGGCATCGAAGGACCGAAGATGTCGGTGTCGAGCAATCCCACCCGATAACCGAGTTTCGCTAATCCGATGGCGAGGTTGGCGGTGACAGTCGATTTGCCCACACCGCCTTTGCCAGAACTGACTGCAATGATGTTCTTTACGCCTGGCAGCAACTTGTCGGGTTCAGGGGGTAGGGCGGTCTTGGCTTTCGTGCCGATGGTCACTTCCACATCGGGATGCACGAAGGTCTTGATGGCAGCCTCAGCCGCTTTCACAACAGATTTCTTGAAGGGGTCGGTCTCCTTCTCGAAGATGAGTGAGAAGGACACTTTCATGCCGTCGATGCGGAGATCATCCTCCAGCATCTCGTTTTCCATGATGCTCTTGCCATTGCCTGGATAACGCACGGTGGCGAGGGCATCGTGTATGAGTTTAGGATATATGGTCATGAAGAATTGAAGAATTGAAAAGTTGAAAAAATAGAAGTTTCACTTTCCTGTTTTCCGTGTGCTCACCACTTGGTGATTGTAAGAGCGATAACCGTCCACAGGAATCTCAATGTCGGGCTCTTCGAGGCTTCCTTCTTGAGGCAAGCGGAATTGCAGGTACTTGATGGGGATGCCACGTTCGAGCCACATGTTTTCGTAATAGGTGCGGATGTCGGTGAGAGAAGACCCTCTCTGTCCTACGGACATCTCCCCCGTAATGGGGAGACCATCCGGCTTGTAGGTCGTTGGGGAACTTGCCGCAAGGTCTCCCTCCCCATTACGGGGGAGGGTCGGGGAGAGGGTCTCCCCATATAGGTCAAACGTACATTTCTCCATCTTCAACCCGTTCTTTTCCACCATATATTTAGTATAGGTGGCGAGGAAGTTGGAGTCGGTCTTCACGTGAATGAGTCCTCCATCCACCAAGAACTTTCTGTAACGCGCCATGAAGTAGGTGGAGGTGAGCCGCTTGGTGGCTTTCTTCATCTGAGGGTCGGAGAAGGTGAGCCACAGTTCCGCCACCTCGTTGGGGGCGAAGAATGCGTCGATGATTTCGATGTTGGTGCGCAGAAAAGCCACGTTCTTCAAGCCTTCCTCGAGGGCAGTCTTGGCTCCGTGCCACATGCGGGCACCTTTGATGTCGACACCGATGAAGTTTTTATCGGGAAAACGACGTGCCAGCCCGATGGTGTATTCTCCACGTCCACATCCTAGTTCGAGCACAATGGGATTGTCGTTCTTGAAGAACTCTTCATGCCATCTACCCTTCATGGGAAAACCTTCCTTCTGCAGTAGCCAGAAGGGGCACTCCACAACCAATGGATTCTCTGCCATTTCGGCGAATTTCGCGAGTTTTCCTTTTCCCATTATGCAAGTTCTAATTCAAATAACTCTGTCAGTTTCCGCAGTCCTTCACTCTGCTGGAGCATCATGCCGTAAATCTCTTTGCGGCTGTAGATGCGGCGTTTGTCTGTTATTTCACGCAGACGGGTTGTCATCTTGAGAGAGGAGTTCTGCAGACGTTGTTGCAGATACTTCTCGATGCGTGGCTGCATCTTCACCAGTTCCGCCTGAATGGAAGGGTTGTCGGCAATCACGAGGAAGGTGCTTCCATCTTCCTGCAGGGCGGGTTCCATGTTGTCCATTCGGCGTGACATGGCCGTATCTTCTTGTGGCAGTTGCTGGGCAAATTCCCTCCATGCCACAATCAGGTTCATGTTGTCCACCGGCTTGTTCTCTCCGATGAACGTGTCCTTCTGGATGACCGCATCATTCTCTTGCTGCTGTTTTCTCGCTTGCACTTCTTGTGCGGTTTTTCGGAGGGAGAAGCCTCGAACTCCTCCAACGCCAGCAGGAGAAAGTGTCCCTGTTCGCAAAGGAGCAGGGTTGACATGATGTTGAGGTTCCACCTTCCCTGAAGGAGGGGGAGGAGCCGCAACGGTCTGAACAGCCTCCACTTTGGGTTGTTGTGGGGCTAAGGCTTTCAGACGGTTGAATATGGGTTTGAGCATCTTCGTAGGGCCAAGCCCCGAAGCCTCCCCGTCATCGGAGGAGAGTTGTGCCATCTCGATGAGGGTGAGTTCGATGAACAGCCGTTTGTTCTGGCTCTGCTTATAGTTGAGGTCGCAGTTGTTGGCCAGTTTCATGGCTTGGAAGAGGAACTTGGGCTTACATTTCTGCGCCTGTTCGTGGTAGTGTTTCCTCACCTCTTCGCTGGCCTCGATGAGCCCTACGGTCTGTTTGTCTTGTGCCACCAGCAGGTTGCGGAAGTGGCTCGAAAGTCCGGTGATGAAGTATTGCCCTTCGAACCCTTTCGAGAGAATCTCGTTCAGGGTCAGCATGCACTCCGTGATTTTTCCTTCGAGGAAGTAGTCGGTCAGCCTGAAGTAGTAGTCGTAGTCGAGCACATTCAGGTTGGCGATGGTCTGCTGGTAAGTGATGTTTCCGCCGCAGAAGGAGGCCACTTGGTCGAAGATGCTGAGTGCATCTCGCATGCCGCCGTCTGCTTTTTGGGCAATCACGTTGAGTGCAGCATCCTCGGCCGTCATGCCTTCTTTCTCCGCGACATTCTTCAGGTGTCCCACGATGTCGTCCACCCCCATGCGCTTGAAGTCGTAAATCTGACAACGGCTCATGATGGTGGGCAGTATCTTATGCTTTTCCGTTGTGGCCAGGATGAAGATGGCATGATGAGGTGGCTCCTCCAACGTCTTCAGGAAGGCGTTGAAGGCTGCCTGTGAGAGCATATGCACCTCGTCGATGATGAATACTTTGTATTTGCCAATCTGAGGGGGTATCCTCACCTGCTCAATCAGCAGGCGGATGTCCTCCACCGAGTTGTTGGAGGCAGCATCCAGTTCGTGGATGTTGTACGAGCGTCCCTCGTTGAATGCCTTGCACGATTCACATTCGCCGCAAGCCTCTCCGTCCTGACGGGGAGTCAAGCAGTTGATGGTCTTGGCAAAGATGCGGGCGCATGTTGTCTTTCCCACGCCACGCGGACCGCAGAACAGGTAGGCATGTGCCAGTCGTCCGCTCTGTATGGCATTCTTCAGCGTTGTGGTCAGCGCACCTTGCCCCACCACTGTATCGAAGGTCATGGGGCGGTACTTTCTGGCCGAAACAATGTAATTATTCATGTGTTATCTTCTATTCTCCTGTCTTCTGACGTCAAACGCATCAAAGTCTCACGCCCACTGATGCATTGATGTACCAGTCGTTCAGGTGGCCATGCATGGCTCTGTGCTTGTAGTTGAAATTGTTGAATTGTCCGTTGGCATTGATGAAATAGCGATTCCAGTTGTAGGTGACGGAAAGGCGTGTGGTGAAGTTGAGGGCAAGGCGGTTATTGCGCGAGTGTACACCTGTGCTCCGTGTCTCGAGATCGTCTGTGAAGTCAAGAATTTCATCGGCAGGAATGTCGATTCCTAATTCTTCTTTCATTCCCTCCAAGAGAACATAGTATAACATGTTTTCTTTTGCAAGTTCCTTGAAATTGCTCTCGTAGGTGTTGATGCGGGTGCGGTTCACCACCGTCACCATCGGCATCGCCATTGCGTTGATGAGCCAGCCCTTAGCGGGTACGAAGTTGTAGGAATAGCCGGCACCCAGACTCAGTTGATATTGGCGCAAACGTCCAATGCCGTCCATCAGATAGATAAGGTCAGCGTTACGTCTGTCATTGTAGTTGAAATCAGCATAGTAGCCCATCAAGCCAACGATGGGGGAGCCTGCCGAACGAACTTGAATGGTCTTCTGGTTGTAGGCGGCACCATAGGAGAATTTCTTGTGGTTGAAGATATAGAAACCGTCGAAGATCAAGGTCTGGATAGACATTGACGAAGCTAAATCTTCCTTTTCAGTGTCTTCCCATCCGTAGGGTTCTGACCAATCTTCGAAAACCATCGTCTCGGTCTGCGGGTCAAGGTCAAGAATACCTCTGCCTCTTACCGCTCCTGAATAGTGTGTTTCCACATTCTTTTTCTTGAACTTATGCCAGCGCAGGTTCACGGCATACCAACTGCCCGCGCTTTTGAACGAGAGGTTCTGCCCCTTGTCTCCTCCTATCGGGAAAGAGTAACTGGCGCTCAAGCCCCTGTATCCCACTTTCACACCTAACGAGGTCGATGGCTTGGTGATGATGCGAGGGTCGGTAGCCATGTTGCCCTCACCCTTGATAAAGGGCATCATGCCCTCACCGTCGAATAATTCAGCACCGTCGACGGTGGAGTGCATCTTCAAGTCCGTCTGTGCCACACGGCTGGTTATGCTGACCTGCCAAGGTCGTTCGGGTGTCTTGATGTAGTTGGTGTCCACACCGTTCACCACACTTTTTTCAGCAAAATCCTTCACCTTGTGAAAGATGTCCTTCTTCCCCGTTGTCGATGGAGATAAGTCAAAGGATTGTGCATGCCCCGTCAAAGGCATCAGCATCAGGCAGAGGCCTGTCAGCATCAATTTTGTCTTGTTCATGTTTTTTAGTGATTAGAATTTAGTTGTTGTTGTATGATATACTTTCTTTCAATTGACAAAGGTCGAAAAAAAAACTGGCTTGACCAACGATGAAACGGAAAAAATGAAGGAAAGGCTCAAAAAAACTTCATTACCGCCTCAAACGCCCCTTCCGTTACCGTAATTACGTTAGCGTCGTTGCCGTAATTACGTTAGCGTCGTTGCCGTAATTACGACACTGACACTACCGTTTGACACCCTTTTCAACCATGTTGGCGATGCCTGCAGAATCTTGGCTGATAGTCTTTCGTGTACAACATGGGGTAAAAGGACACGAATTTTTGTGCAGGTGAAAAAATAGTGCTACATTTGCAAAAAAATACGGACGATGATAACAGAATACCAGATAAGGGTGCTGCCCGAGGTGGCGGCAAGCGAGCAGGGCATCAAGCGCTTTTTGCAGGAAGAGAAGGGACTCTCGCCCCTCGAGATGACAGCGGTGAGGGTGCTGAAAAGGAGCATCGACGCACGTCAACGGACGATTTATGTGAATCTGAAGGTGCGCGTGTATCTGAACGAACTTCCGCAAGATGACGGGTTCGTGAGGACGGATTATCCGAACGTGGAGGGCAAGCCGCAAGCCGTTGTGGTGGGTGCTGGCCCTGGTGGTTTGTTTGCAGCGTTGCGGCTCATCGAACTGGGTGTGCGCCCCATCGTGGTGGAGCGAGGAAAAAGTGTGCACGAACGCCGGAAGGATATAGCGCAAATCTCACGCACTCAGCAGGTTGACCCCGAATCGAACTATTCGTTTGGAGAGGGAGGCGCAGGGGCTTTCTCGGATGGAAAACTCTACACCCGCAGCAAGAAACGGGGCAATGTGGAGAAAATCCTGAACGTGTTCTGTCAGCACGGGGCGAGCACAAGCATCTTGGCCGACGCGCATCCTCATCTCGGCACAGACAAGTTGCCCGGCATCATCGAGGCGATGCGCAACACCATCATCCGCTGTGGAGGCGAGGTGCACTTCGAAACGAAGATGGATGCCATCGTGGTGGAGAAGAACAGGGTGGTGGGCATCCGCTGCGGCGAACAGGCATTCATGGGACCAGTCATCTTGGCTACAGGACATAGTGCCCGCGATGTCTATCGCTATCTGCACACTCAAGGCATCGAGATTGAGGCGAAGGACATCGCGGTGGGCGTGCGTCTGGAGCATCCTTCAGAACTCATCGACAAGATACAATATCACAACAAGGAGGGGCGTGGGAAATATCTCCCTGCTGCCGAGTATTCGTTTGTGACTCAGGTGGATGGACGCGGCGTCTATTCCTTCTGCATGTGTCCGGGTGGTACGGTCGTTCCTGCTGCCAGCGGACCGAATCAGTTGGTCGTGAATGGCATGAGCAACTCTCTGAGAAACAGCCCCTGGAGCAATTCGGGTATGGTGGTGGAACTGCATGTGGACGACCTGCAGGAACGCTCTTTGATGGAGTTGCCTCCTGTGCCTGATGTGGAAACAAAGGGTGGGGCATTGGCGATGATGGAGTTTCAGGAACGGCTCGAATATACGGCTTGGATGCAGGGCAACCGCTCGCAGACAGCACCTGCACAATGTATGGCTCACTTCGTGAACAACAAGGGTAGTTTCGACTTGCCGAAGTCTTCCTACACCCCGGGATTGATTAGCACACCCATGCACTTCTGGATGCCTGGTTTTGTGTCGAAACGCTTGCAACAGGGTTTCAAGAACTTCGGCAAGATGTGTCACGGTTTCCTGACCAACGAGGCGGTGATGATAGGCGTCGAGACGCGCACGTCGGCTCCTGTTCGCATCTTGCGCGACAGAGAAACGTTGCAGCATGTGCGTGTGCAGGGATTGTTCCCATGCGGAGAAGGAGCAGGCTATGCGGGAGGCATCGTGAGTGCGGGAGTGGATGGGGAACGGTGTGCGGAAATGCTGGCCGAGTATTTGAACAGTTAAAAGATTGAGGATGCTGCATACTTGTAGCCTTTATTGATAAAGGAATGGTCATTGGTCTGAGAGACAGAAAGATATTGCGAATTGCATTGCCGAGCATCGTGTCAAACATCACGGTGCCGCTGTTGGGGTTAGTGGATGTTGCCATCACGGGGCATCTGGGCTCTGCGGCCTATATCGGTGCGATTGCTGTGGGTGGTATGCTGTTCAACATTATCTACTGGATGTTTGCTTTTCTGCGCATGGGCACGAGTGGTATGACCTCACAGGCATTGGGGGCGAGGAATCTGACGGAAGTGGTGGCGGTGATGCAACGGGCCTTGTTGGTGGCCATCTTGATTTCGGCCGTGATGCTGTGTCTGCAAGTGCCTCTCAGGGAAGGTGCATTGTCGATTATTCGTCCGTCAGCCGAAGTGGTGTCTTTGACGTGCACCTATTTTAATATATGTATATGGGGTGCTCCTGCCGCCTTGATGCTTTTTGTCTTGACGGGTTGGTTTGTGGGCATGCAGAACTCGAAGGCGCCGATGGCGGTGGCGGTGATTCAGAATGTGGCGAACATTGTGCTGAGTTTCGCGCTGGTGTATGGGCTTGGCATGAAGATGGAGGGCGTGGCGTTAGGCACCGTGCTGGCACAATACATCGGACTTGTATCTGCAGGTTTGTTCTGCATCCCTTACTACCTGAAAATCAAGAAATACTATCGTAAGGAAGCCGTGTTGGAGACATCTGCTCTGATGAAGTTCTTTTCCCTGAACAAAGATATCTTTCTGCGTACTTGCTGCCTCATTCTGGTGCACTTCTTTTTCATTGCGGCTGGAGCCAGACAGGGAGATACGGAACTGGCGGTCAACACGATGCTCATGCAACTCTTCACCCTCTACAGTTACATCATGGATGGCTTCGCCTTTGCGGGCGAGGCAATGGTGGGGAAGGCTATTGGCGGCCGTATGCGGAGCATCTACGACGACACCATCCGCCACATCTTCCGCTGGGGATGGGCGGTGGCAGCCCTCTTCACGCTTGCCTACCTTGCTTTGGGCAATCGTTTTCTGGCCTTGCTCACCGACGATGCCGCCGTGATGGAGGTCGCTGTGGAGTATCAGCCGTGGACGCTGTTGTTCCCTCTGTGCGGGCTCGCGGCCTTCATTTGGGACGGGGTGTACATCGGTGCGACGGCTACCAAAGGAATGCTGCTTTCGACGGCCACCGCCATGCTTGTTTTCTTCCTCCTGTATTTCACCCTTGTGCCGTTGTGGGGCAATCACGGCCTATGGCTGGCATTCGTGACATATTTGGCAGTTCGAGGCATTGTTCTGACGCTGATGCGGCGAAAAGTTTGGGCTTGATAAAAAAATGTGCTTTTTTTTGTACGTTTTTCCCTTTTTATTTTGATTGTTTGAAAATTTTTTTCACCTTTGCAAAGATAATCTTTTACGAAGACCTTATGAAAAAGACCTTACCTTATAAAATCATGCTTGTAGTGGCTGTGTTGGCCACTGTGTTGATTGTTTCGTGCAGCAAGGTTCCCACCTTGCGTGACATGGGTCCACGACATCGTATTGTTGTTGTGCATTCATGGGATAGTATAGGGGAGGAAAAGGAACTGTTCTCCAAGACGATGGAGAAGGCATTCAAGGAGAGAAATCTGAATGTGGATATCCATCATATTTATGCACGTATGGTGCGGCGTCCGGTGGATGTGTTTGAAACCTACGATGCCCAGTGGACAATCGAGGAAATCAAACGTTTCAAGCCTGAAATCATTCTGTTGAACGACGACCCCATTCTGGAATGGTTGCTCACCCGTGAAAATCCTGACTCCATTTTCCTGAACACACCGATTGTCTTTGCGGGTGTGAACACCCTGCTACGCGATTCGCTATATCGATTCCCGCTGATGACGGGCTTTGAGGCACGTATCGATTTGGGGCGTAACCTCGAGGAACTGATGCGTCTGGGTGGCAGCCAGAATGTGGTGATAGAACTGGATTATAGTGATGTGGATAACCGTCTGCGTGCACAGTTTGATGATGAACTGGCGGATTCGACCCGCTTCGTGAACAACAGTAAGTTCTATCTTCGCGATTTGGATGAGAAGAATCTCCAGCAGCATTTCCCGGGATTGGTGGTGGTGAACTTCGTGTCATGTGCTCAGCCTTATATGAATCATAGCCCTGCCGAATCGGATGCGGAGGGAAAGCACCTGACGGGACAGTTCTATCAGGATGCAGCGACCATGTGGCACATGCAGGTGAAATATGACATTTTCAGCAACAGTTTAATCAATCACACAGGAAAACCACAGCTCACGTGCATCCGCGAGCAGTTCGGCAATCCCGACAAGCCGATGTTCCTGGCTGGTTACTTCACGGGTACAGAAACGCAGGTGGAAGACCAGGTGAGATATGCTGCCCGCATTCTGGGAGGCGACACACCCAAGTCATTGCCCATCGGTATTCATGCCTGCGACTATTATATGGATTGGGCTGCGATGCGGAAGGTGTTCCCGCACGTTCCCTACAGCGCTTACACTTCCAAGTTCAAGATTGTCAATGTTCCTTATTATCTGGCAAATCCTGGCACTTTCGCCATCTGGGTGATTGCGCTGACTCTGCTCGTGTCGGGATTGATTTATCTGCTGGTATATTTGATGCTCCGCTGGAAAGAAAGAGGACAGGCTCTCTTGATGGAAGAGTTGCAATATGAGGAGAAGGTGCATGACCTGATGTTCTCCAATCCGAAGGACACATTGTGGGAGTACAGCGACGGCGTGTTCACCTTCAGCCAGCAGTTCGCGGACTATTTCGCCCTTCCTACCAATAAGTTGACTGAAGAACAGATGGATTCGGTGGTGCATGAAGACAGCCGCCCCTCCTACGAGTTCCTCAAGAATTTCCGTCAACAGCGTGGTAAGAAAACCATCCGCCTGCATATGACTCCCGATTTTGGGAAACATTGGTACTGGGGAGAGATTACCTACACCGCTACCGATGAGTCGGCCAAAACGGGCAAGTTGTATGGATTGTTGCTGAACATCGACCAGAAGAAGGCGACGGAGGAGCAACTGGAAAAGGCACAATTGCTGGCGAGCCAGGTGGCTTTGAAGGAGAACTTCTTGGCCAACATCAGCCACGATTTGCGCACGCCGCTGAATGCTGTGACTGGTTTCTCGGCACTGCTGACAACACCGGGCATGGTGTTTGAGGAGGGTGAGCGTGAGCAGTATGGTGAGATTATCCACCAGAACACGGACATGATTCTGAACATGATTGACAGTGTGATGCAGAAGGCACAGATTGAAACGGGTGACATCGAGATTATCCAGAAACCTGTGTCGATGTACAAACTGATAAATGACTGCTACAACACGAACCACATCATCGCGCCGACCCACTTGGATTTCAAACTGGAAATGGCAGAACCCGATGTGACCATCAATATCGATATGACACGTACCAAGCAGGTGGTGAACAACTTCTTGAGCAATGCCTTCAAGTTCACGACCGAAGGTAGCGTGACGCTGGGATGGAGATATATGCCTGATGACCCCGACAAGGTGGAGGTCTATGTGAAAGATACGGGTATTGGTGTGGCATCGGAGAAACAGGCTATGTTGTTCGAGCGTTATCAGAAGGTGAACGAGACCGACAAGGGAACAGGATTGGGCTTGAACATCAGCAAAACCATCATGGAGAAGCAAGACGGAACCATCGGTGTGGAGAGCGAATTGGGCAAGGGCAGCAAGTTCTTCTTCCGCCTTTCACGCTACGTGCAGTGTCTGGTGCTCTTCTTGTCAATCTGCGCAGGTTTGATGCTGCCTTCATCCTGTATGCGAAATGAAGCCCAGGATATCCGTCGTGCCAAGGTGCTGTTGTTCCACAGTTACGGGAGGAACTACTCTTCCTACAGGGAATTCAACGACTGTATTCAGGAGACATTCCGCGAACACAATATCAATGCCGACATACGTCACGTGTATTTGGACTTGGATAATCCTGCCGAAGACACAGCACCCAAGCATTGGGCAACTCGGGACTCGCTCAAGGATAAAGGATGGAGACCCGATATCATCATGACGGAAGGTGACCGCGCGGCATCGGACTTCATTGCATGGAGGGAGAAAGGACACATTCCGGAACTGGACGATGTGCCGGTGGTGTGTGCCGGTATGCACCACCCGGAATGGGACAAGATTCGAAAATATAATAACATTGTGGTGATTAGCGACCCCATCGATTATTGTGCGAACATTAACCTGGCGGTCGAGATGATGGGCAAGAACTGTGTAGAGATTGAATTGGACTATTTCGCGCAAGACTCTCTCATCAGGAAGGAGTTGCGCACAGCGATTGCACGTCCTCCCTACATCGACAATTCAGATTTCCATATCGACAGCATTACGGATGAACGTTTTTCGACCGATTGGAAAGACAGCGTGATGGTGCTGGTGTATTCAACCGAATCGCCTGAGAGAAACACGAATCAGTTATATGACCGTGAAGAGGGTGACCGCAATTTGTGGAGAATCTATACCCACTCATGGCTGTATCCTTCTGTGGCAGTTAAGAAAGACATCTACAGTTCTTCGATTGTCGACAAAACGGGACGTCCGCAATTCACGGCAGTGAAGGCTGGTTTTGCCGCAGGTGACGGGAAGTACCTTTGTGGCTACTTCGCGAGTTATTCGGTCGTCGGCTCAGATTTGGCACGTGTATCCTCCGAAATATTGAATGGCGCGGATTTGTCTGTTTTTGTAGGACTTATGCATGAGAAGCACTACTACATGGATTATGATGCGATGAAACTGCTGGGCATGGAGTATGAGGATTACAAGGATCGTTTCATCATTGTAGGTGCTCCGGCGGAGGTGAAGATGCCTTTGATGACCTATGCTACATGGATTGGCATCATGCTGGTCTTCTTGGTCGCACTCTTTGCAATTCTCATGGTGGTCATGGAGTGGAGAACCCGAACAGCCAAGAATCTGATGGCTGGTGTGAAGCGTCGCGCGGAAATCCGAACGATGGCCTTGCATGGTGCCGATAGCCATAATGTGCATACGGAGCAGGATGTGAGGGACATCTTGATGTGCATGCATCCTGATCAGGCGAACGAGGTGCCGCTCATTACACAGGCATTGGACATTGAGGGTGCTCATAGTTATGAAATCAATGCCGATGTGGAAAAGGACGGAAACTACCGCTGGTGGCAGTTGCGTTTTGTCGTGATATTTGACAGACATAAGGGGCAGAAGAATGTGGAGGGTATCATGATTAACATCGATGAGACGAAGAAGTATGAGGAGGATTTGCGCAAGGCGATGAACTTTGCGGAGGAGGCGCGCCAGAAGGAGGACTTCCTGATGACTATCAGCCACGAGATTCGTACCCCGCTGAATGCGGTGGTGGGCTTCAGCGATGTGATATGCAGCATGCCGGCCGATTCCTTCACACCAGAGGAAATGGAGGAGTATGCCAAGATTATCAAGGCCAACAACACCAGTCTTGCGGCCATGATCGAGGATATCCTGATGTTCTCTCGCATCGAAAGTGGACGTATCCAATATGTGAAGGAGGAGTTCGAGGCGTCGGCTTTGATTCGCGAGGTGGCCAACGACTGGATGGATATGTTGCCGGACGGCATCGAAATGCAGGTGATTGCCGAAAGACCGGACATCATGATTGTCAATGACCGCACACGCTTGAAGTATATCCTGAACCAGATGGTCAGCAATTCGGTGAAGTTCACCAAGCAAGGCTCTATCGTCATTGGTGTTACATATCATCTCAACACCGATAGGGCTGAGTTCTTCATCGGCGATACAGGCTGCGGTCTTCCTCAGGAGAAACAGCACTTGGCCTTTGGACTCTTCTGGAAGGACGATGGCTTCGTGCCGGGCTTGGGTCTTGGCTTGCATGTGGCGAAGAAGTTGGCCGACGGTATGGGATTCGATATTGAGGTGGAGAGTAAGGTTGATTATGGTTCAAGATTCTCTGTCATTTCTGAGGCCTTCCTGAAACAGAAGGAGCCTGCTCCTGGCGAGGAGAGTGATGCTTCAGAGACGACAGATTCATCCTCAGAAACTCCTGCTGGCACTGAACCGTCACAAGCCTGATGCTCGTGCTCATCACCGTCATATTATATTTAGGCGCTTTGCTGCTTCTCTCCCATGTGGTGGGAAAGAGAGGTGGCAATGCCGCTTTTTTTTCGGGCAACCGTCAGTCACCTTGGCCGCTGGTTGCCTTTGGCATGATTGGTGCCAGCATCTCGGGGCTGACCTTTATCGGAGTGCCGGGATGGGTGATGAGTATCGACATGACCTACTTGCAGATGTGCCTTGGCTTCATCGTGGGCTATGTGATTGTGGCCTTTGTCTTGCTTCCGCTGTATTATAAGCAACGGCTCACTTCCATCTACAGCCTGTTGGACAGCCGTATGGGACGGACGAGTTATAAGACGGGCGCATCTTTTTTCATCCTCAGCAAGTTGTTGGGTGCGGCAGCCAAGTTCTATGTGGTGTGCCGCATTTTGCAGGCCTGTCTGCTTCCCACCCTGGAGGTGCCCTATGCGCTGGTGGTGATTGTGGCATTGCTGCTGATTTGGCTCTACACCCGGCGTGGGGGCATCCGTACCCTTGTCTGGACAGATGTGCTTCAGACACTTTGCCTCTTGTTGGCGCTGGTGCTCATCTTGTGCAAGGTCATCTCCATGCTGCACATGGGAGTGGGGGAGGCGATGACGGCTGTATGGCAGGATTCCCATTCTCGGATTTTTGAATTTGATGATTGGGCGTCGAAGCAGAACTTCTGGAAACAGTTCTTGTCTGGTGTCTTCATTGTCATTGTGATGACGGGGCTTGACCAGGACATGATGCAGAAAAACCTGACGTGCAAGGATCTCCGTTCCGCACAGAAGGATATGTGTTCTTATGGCGTCCTCTTTCTTCCGGTCAATTTTCTGTTCCTTTCCTTGGGCATTCTGCTCATGATGCTCTATCAGCAGCAAGGACTTCCGCTGCCCGCTAAAAGCGATGACTTGTTGGCGGCCATCGTGCTCGACGGAACCATGGGTACTGCTTGTCTGGTCTTGTTCACCATTGGCGTGATTGCCAGCGCCTTTTCTTCTGCCGATTCGGCGATGACGGCACTGACTACGAGTTTCTGTGTGGACATCTTGGGCAAGGAACAGGACGAGCAGACACGCAAGAGGGTTCACCTGGCCATGTTGCTTGCTTTTGTCATTGTCACCTTGGCCTTTAACGCGATTGGCTCAGGCAGTGTGATGGATTTGATCTACACCTTGGTGTCCTACACCTATGGTCCGCTCCTGGGACTCTTCGCCTATGGCATCTTCATTCATCGTCCCCTGCGTGAGTCATGGGTGCCTTACATCGCTGTCGCATCACCCGTCATCTGCTATGTCATCGACTGCCTTGTGCTGCAACTGACGGGTTATCAGGTGGGGTATGAAATGCTCATGTTCAATGGGCTTCTCACCTTCCTCGGTTTGTGGCTCAGTTCTTATAGTAATAAACGCTTTTCTGTGATTTGACTTCGTCGAGCTAAAGGTTCTGTGTGAAATACATACATGTCTTTTCTGTGTGATATATGAGATTTATAGATTTGTTTGCTGGTCTTGGAGGTTTTCACCTCGCGCTGTCCCGTTTGGGGCATGAATGTGTCTTTGCTTCAGAGATTCGTCCGAATTTGCAGAAACTATACAAAATCAATTTCCCCGATGTACCCATTCATGGCGACATCACCAAGATACGTGAAGAGGACATTCCTTCCCACGACATTCTGTGTGGAGGATTCCCTTGCCAGCCTTTCTCTTTCTCGGGCAAGAAACAGGGGTTTGACGATTATCTGGGACGTGGCAACCTCTTCGACGAGATCTGCCGCATCCTCCACTACCACCATCCTCCCTACATCTTTCTGGAGAATGTCTCTGCTTTGCCCGGGCATGATGGAGGACGCACGTGGAAAATCATTCAGCAGAAACTGGATGCACTGGGCTACGACATCCAGGGACGTGTTTATTCACCGCACGAGTTTGGCATCCCTCAGCATCGTCCACGTTTCTACATCGTGGGGCGCTTGCGCAATGAACAGGGTGTCAGCGGAATGGAGCACTTCGGGTTCTGGACACCTGATGAATCCATCGTGAGCGATGTACGCACAATTGTTGACATGACCGACAATGACCGTGTGGTGCCTGTGCGACGTGCCCTTCATCCTGTTTTCGATGCATGGCAGGAGTTTGTCTATCGTGTGACGGAACGGGATGGCTACATGCCTTCTCATTGCATCTTCACCATGGAGTTTGGAGCCGACTACGAATTTGAAGACACACCGCCAGCGTTTCAGCCGTTGGAGCGTCTTCGTGGACGTCGAGGTGCCTACGGAAAGGTGCTGAAGGGCGACACGAGGGAGGAACTGGTTGCAGACCTTCCGTTCTATATGCGGAAGACCAAATATGAAGATACCTATCCCGAATTCAAGAAGGTGCTGATACGGCAGAATCGTGAGATGTATCAGCGTCACAAGGATTGGATTGACCCTTGGCTGCAAAAGATCAGGAAGTTCCCGCGTACTCAGCGGATGCTGGAGTGGAGCACGAATCAGGATTGGAACTTCTATCATCATGTGATTCAACTCCGTCCGTCAGGCATTCGCATACGCTCGATGAACTACATCCCCACCATCACCCTCTGCACCACGGCAACACCCATCTTGCCCTTTGTGCCATATCCTCCCCAAGGGGCGCTCGATAAGAAAGGACATCCTTACGTGCCAGAGGACTTCCGCTGGGGACGATACATCTCCCACAGCGAAGCCGCTCGCATCCAGTCCATGCAAGAACTGAACTACGGAAATCTTTCACGGGTACAGAAATTTAAAGCACTGGGTAATGCGGTCAACGTCGATGTAGTGGAAATGATAGCCCGACGACTCCTCCCCCAAGACCCACTCTAACCTATCCAATCTCAATCCTCAACAGAAAAGGGTCTTACCTACAAGTCAAATGGAAACACCCCTGTTTCCGCTCATATTTCACATAACATCTTCCTTGCATCCGCAAATCGTTCAAGACCTCTGAAAGCACTTGCTTCATGGGCTCATTCCAACGCAGCAATGTGGCTCGGGACTCATAAGTGCCGGTGAGGGGCATGAACTTGTTGTAGGCAATATCCACCGTCGTGCCGTAACAGTGGCAGGAATTGGTGGTGGCATTGGCGTTGCCACGTTGCAGGTTCGACACATCATCTGTGGTGCGTAAGACGGAGGTCACGATAGGCAGATGGATGGGCAGACCCTTCACTTGACAAGAATCGATGAAATTGAGGCAGATGGTGTTGAGCAGATGCTGTGCACGGGGCACCAGATAAGGAATGGAGTGGGTGAGTTCGTCAACAACATAGAACGGCGAATGACAGATGTTGACCAATTTATGCTGCCTCACCAACACATCGGCTTCATCCCTGTTACTCACGGGAGTGATGCCATACTTCTGTGCCGCCACAATCTGTACATCCTGCACATCGGGGAAACAATCCACATAACTCCATACACCTTTGATGCGATGTGCACCCTTCGCAGGAGGATTCACAGGAGCATTCACAGGAACAGTGCCCCATACCGGATTCTCTATCAGCAGATTGTCCTCCGGTGAGTTCACCACCGTATCGTGATGCGAACTGTCATACGGCAACGAGTCAGGCACCTCCTCATACAACGTCTCATCCTCTGTCGCATACAGGTTCTCCTCTTCCACAACCACCTCCGCTCTCTCCTCATCGGCTACAGGCTCCATCAATCCCACCACCTCTCTCTTCTCCACATGCAAAGGCACCTCAATGCCAAACAGATGACGTATCCCCGCAAACAACCCCATCACCACCAAAAAAGTGGCGACAAACTTCCATTGACTATATTTCTTCTTCTCTTTCACCTTTCGATTTTCACCTTTCGATTTTCACTTCTTCTTCCCCCTAAACAGGGGGATTGAGGGGGCTCTTCCCGAATTTTCCACCATTCCTCTCACTTTCCCATTGAACGCATCAGCACTCATCAGTTGCTCAATGGTCAGGTGCATGCGCCATCGCCAGTAGTGGCGGGGATGCATCGGAATATTGATGCGTTCAGCATTCGGATCAGGCAACCGTAAGTTCTCATCCATCGACAGCCAGTCCTGGAGTGATAACAGCGTTAAGGCCGATGGACAGAACAGGTGTGCCGACACAATCTCCTCACAGAGCCAGCCTGGTGCGGGGTGGGGAGCCGTGCCGTCCTTGTAGAGAGCGGTGTTATAATAGAGTTGTGCACGCTCAAGGTCTTCATCCCACCATTGACGGAGGGGTGGCATATCGTGGGTGGAAATCGTGGCCACCGAACGGTATGGGTTTTCCCACAGACGCCCGAATGCCAACCACGGCGACTTGGGCATGGATTGAATCTCCAGCGAGAGAATCCTCAGGTCGTTCATCACCCATCCCACACTCTCTGGCACCATACCAAGGTCTTCCGCACACACCAACATACGGGTCGATTGGGTCAGTGTGGGCAGTTTCCGCATCGCCTCGTCATACCAGAATTTATTGTGCCTCTTGTAATAATAGTCCTCATACAGACGGTCGAACGCCTTCTGCTCATGCTGCAGCAACGACTCATAGATGAAGTCCTTCTGCGCCGCAATGCGTGGATGGAAAAGGTCCGGACGCTTGCGGTCGGGAACGAAGAGCACACAGGAGGCCAAATCATACAGTCCATCCCTCAGCGAGAGACTGTCTTCGTCAGTTTTTCCTGCAAAGGCCGCCTCAATCTTGCGCTGGCTGGCATACTCGTCTTTCAGGTCATACCGACCATCCGAACGCGGTTTCAGATAGATGCTCTTGACGAGGTCGGCACGATAACCGAAAATGCGCTCCAACGTCCAGTCAGCAATATAGGGACGTGTCATCAGTTCAGCATTGAACCGCATACCGTAACTCTCAATCTCGTCCACGGTCATGGGCAGAGAGGGAGAGAATTGACCTAACAGTCCGTGTACAGAATACAAAGGAATGTCCCAGATGCGGAAGAAACCCAGCACATGGTCAATGCGGTAAGCATCGAAATACTCGGCCATCTTCTGGAAACGTCTCACCCACCACTGGTAACCATCTTCAGCCATCGCTTCCCAGTTGTAAGTGGGGAAACCCCAGTTCTGACCGTTCTTCGAGAAGTCGTCAGGTGGAGCGCCTGCCTGTCCGTCCAGATTGAACAGATGAGGCTCCGACCATGCCTCCACACTGGTGCGTGAAATGCCGATGGGGATGTCACCCTTCACGATGACACCATTCCGTCTGGCCTCATTCCTCACCTCCGTCAGTTGCAGGTGCAGTTGATACTGCACATAATAGAAGAAAGCCACGCTCTCCCACGCATCACTCTCCTGGGCCACGAGTGCCTCTATCTCTTTCCGGTTGAAAGTGCTGTACTTCGGCCAGTTATAGAACTCAGGAGTTTGGTACAAATCCCTCAGATATGAGAAGGCCGCATACGGAATCAGCCAGTCCTTGTTATGCTCGAAGAACGTGTTGAACTCGCCGCTCTCCATCGTCTGCTTCCCTTCCTGGGCATAGACACGGTGCAGATAATCCATCTTCAGCGCCATCACCTTCTCATAATCCATCTCCTTCAGTGCATTCACTTTCTGCTGCTTCATCATGAACTTCTCCATCGCCAGCCGGTCATTGAGTCGTGGCAACGCGTTGAGGTCGCAATAGAGAGGGTGAAGGGCAAACACCGAAATGGCATTGTAGGGATAGGAGTCTTGCCATCCTCCCATCGTGGTTGTGTCGTTGATGGGCAGAATCTGGATAGCATGCATCTTCGTTTTCACTGCCCATCCGATGAATGCCTTCAGGTCACCGAAGTCGCCCACACCATAACTGCGGCTCGAACGGAGCGAGAACACAGGAATCACCACACCGGCCACCTTCCAACTGTCACCACTGAGCAGCATCTGCTCATCCGTCCTGATCCACATCTGTTTCGGAGGCAGTTTCGGACAACTCAATCGGCGGTTCTCACCGTCCTCCCAACGCAGAATGTTGTTCTGGGCATCCACCACCACATATTTATATTCAGCCTCGTCAAACAGCATGTCGGCATCAATGTTCAAGGCCCACTCCTGCAGGTTGATGAGTGCCATTCGTTTAGCCCGTTGCCATTCGCCCAACTGGGGAGTGCTGCCACACACAGCTAACCATTCCCCCTTCCGCAATCGGGGTTCCACGATGCGCAGTTGCAGGGTGGATGAATAAAGCGTGTCGATGGCGGCATTGCCGTCGGGTAGGGCACCCACACATTCCGTGTATGCCGACGAGAACAGCGGTAAATCCTCAGGAATAGGACGCCACTTGTCGCTGAGCACGTAGGACGAAGTCACACCATCCAGCGCAACACGGTGAGGAGCCACCTCCCATTCCGTCCACACCAGTTCCCCATCGCGGTACATGGCGTATTGATACTCGAAGGCCACCACATCACCCTTCGGAGGTTGCTGAATATCCAGATCCATCTCGCCCGTCCACATCACACCATCCTCTGTCCCCAGCATCAATGCATCCATAGCAGTCTTCCCACCGTCTCTGCCGATGGTCCACAACTGCATCCGCAAATCCTCGCCCCATTGGGTGCGGTATTCCACTTCAAAACGAATGTTCATATTCTTCTAAGTTTGTATAGATTTAATGGTTTGCAAAGATAACACAAAAAAATCACTCACAAAAAGAAAACACCCCACAAATTTCTCTTTCCCCACAATATTTTCTCAAAACACCCCCAAAAAACTTCCCCCTAACTCCTCTAACTCCCCTAACTCCCCCCCCTCACTCCAGTTCGTCTAATTCGTTGTGCAGAAAGCACACTCTACGAAATCCTCACCAATGAACTGTTCGTGTTCCTCGTGTTCTTCGTGTTGAAATAAACGTCCGAACCTTCATGAGGAAAAAATGGAAATTGAAAATTTCTGTGATTTCTGTGAATTTCCGTGATTTCTGTGTGATCTTTTTCCCCTCTCCCTAAACAGGGAGAGTCGGAGAGGGTCTTTCATTTTAACACGAATTACACTAATTTACACAAAACTATGCAGCGAGAATGTATTACACAAAGCACCTTCTGTGCTACTAATTTCACTAATGCCATCCGGATGGTTCGTGAAATTTGCAGCCGTCCACGGCTTCGGGGAATAATTATCCTGTCCGCATGGCAAATTTGTCTAATTCGTGTAAT